>VOFC01001926.1_pt1 | contig 146001 bp, 161 predicted proteins | sample 5384161 | NCBI WGS metagenome assembly VOFC01 (sample SAMN12384722, study PRJNA508395) | human gut metagenome | isolation source: healthy gut B | host: Homo sapiens | reverse complement strand
ATGAGATGATTGACGGTACTCCGTTTGATTGGAATAATCCAGAGCATAAGTCCAATCCTTATGCCAATAGAGACCCTCGGTTAGCGATGTCGATTTTGACGAATAACGTGGAATTCAAGGATCGTACGATCGAAGCATGGACCGGCGGTCGAGATGGAAAGGGTGTTATTCATGCCACGCGTACCGGCTATTATATTTATAAATTCATAGATCCTAATTTAGATTTGTTGCAGAACCGTACGAGTGTGCATCATTGGGTAATAATGAGATACGCCGAAATCTTATTGAGTTATGCAGAAGCCATGAATGAGGCTTATGGGCCTACGGGTAATGTCGGTTATCGGTTAAATGCCGTCAGGGCTTTGAATCAAGTGAGGAATCGAGTCGGTGTTGAAATGCCGGCTGTACCTACGGCTATATCGAAAGAGGAGTTGAGAGAAAAGATTCGGAACGAACGTCGGGTGGAATTGGCTTTCGAGGATCATCGTTTTTGGGATGTGCGTCGTTGGATGATTGCGCCAGAGACATTGGGCACACCGCTTCGGGGCGTGGAAATAACGAAAATTTCAGATGAAGAGTTCGAATATAAACCCATTGAGGTGGAAAAAAAGAACATTCGAGCCGAAAATGTATTTATATCCGATTCCTCAGGCCGATCTTAATACGACCGGTTGGGTACAGAATCCACTTTGGTAAAGAGATAATAACTAATAAACACGAAATAAGATGAAATCAATGATAAAAAAATCGTCTTTTACTTGTGACTGCAATTTGCTTTTTGTTTGCGGGTACATCATGTCAATACGATGAAATTGTAGATATTCCTTATCCCGAATCTTTGGTTTATTTACCGATAGCTGTTAATGGGAGTATTTCACCTGACGGTATCTATACGATTGAAGAAGGAGCATCGACGGCGTGGGTTTCTCCTACGCCGGGACAACCGATGAAATATACAGTGAGGAACGCCGATAATGCCTTTGTCATTCCGTTGGGTATTTATCGTTCGGGTACGGGGAAAACTATTAAAGGCTCTGTAAATGTTTCGGTAATGTTGAATGCGGATACGGTTCAAACCTTGATAGATAATGGTGTTTTGACCGATGTGGAAGTTTTGCCTTCTGAATATGTCCTTCAAATACCACAAAATATCCAAATACCCGATGGGAAAAACGAAACGACTTTTGATGTTTCCGTGGCATTGGATTTTTTGAGAAAAGATGCTCCTAAAAAGTATGCTATGGGTATTGTGATTTCTGATGAGAATAATCGTGTGAATAAACAGCTGAATACAGGCATTATATTGATTGATACGAAAATAACGATACCAGTAGCTACATTTACTACACAACTCGACGGTAGCTCATTCGATACGTTCGTATTTACCAATTCTTCTCTTTATTGGGATTTCTTTTCGGGAGAGGAGCCTTTCTCTTGGGATTTTGGAGATGGGTCGGCGATTTCGCATGAAATTAATCCGAAACATCAATATGGAGCTGTTGGCGATTATAATGTAACATTGACGGTAAGGGGATTACAGGCGAGACGGTTACGGTAACCAATACGGTTTCTGTGAAAAGTAATTAAACAGATAATTTAATTTTTATACGATGAAAAAAGATATGTAGTAGTATTTTTTAGGGTGTTGGTTATTCCGTATGTAATGTGCGGATTTGTTGCCGCCCAAAACAGTTACACGTTGAATGGGCTTTCGGAGTTAAAGGAGTTTACGGCCGGTTCGGTGGAAGAGACTGTTGAGAATTTGACTTTGATTGAACCGGAGGGAAGCGAGATGATTCCAGAGTCAGAGATTTTGAAATTGACCGATAGAGTAAAGAAAATTACGGGAACGTTGACGATGGAAGGTCTTTCTCAATTGACTATTACAACAGGGTTGATAGATGTGATCGATTGTAGTGAAGCCGGTTTTGTGTTTAGGGATTGCCCTGTATTGAGCGATATGGATGCATTTGCCGATGAAGATAAGTTCTCGGTTATTCATGGCGATTTTATTATAGAAAATTGTCCCCAAGTCATGACGGGTGCGGCTACGGCACATCTTGATAAATCTTTTTCGAAGATACGTGAGGTACAGGGCGATTTGAAGTTGACCAATATAACCACTGCAATGAATAAACCACAAAAGATATTCCCTTATTTGGAAAAAGTAGAAGGTGATTTTGTGGTCGATGGGTGTAGTCGTCTTTATTATTTCACCAATGGGGATAATACAGAGAACATGCCTTTGACTTATATCGGAGGAGATTTGGTGCTGACGAATAATCGGTCTTTGCAGCGATTGAACGGTTTTGGTTCTTTAAAACATTTAGGGGTAATGTTTCTATTTTAGATAACGGTGCGATACCAGAAGAGCCCTCTGATGACAATGTTATCGGATTTTGTAAAATCAAATATTATGAAATGGCTGGTATATTGAACGAAGAAGCCACGGTACAGTTGGGGCGGTCGACCAGCCTGATTGATTTTAATAGTTTGTCACCGTGTCCTTACGAGGTGGTTGAAGATATAAGTGGAACGTTCAAAGCTGTGCCGGCCAATCGGTTTCTCAATTCCATTGGCATGAATACATCGATAAACAGTAGGGGTGAAAATGTGAATACCACCGAGGAGATTATGCGATATTTGGGTGCTCGGTGGATTCGTACGAGTGTGGGGGGGCAGTGTGAGCTCGCTTACTAATCTGCCGGAGACTTCGTTACCGGGAGCCGGCACGTCGATAGCTTCGTATAAACAATTGTATGATAATGCCGGTATTCGGTTCAGTGCAGGACTGGGAGCCGGGGGACAGGAACGGAATATTCCCAATTTAATAAATAATGTCAAGCGAATTATCGATGCGACTTCTCCGGACGCAATTATTGCGATTGAAGGGAACAACGAGCCTAATAATAGAAATTGGTATGTAATTTTTTGAAGGAGAAGTCGGCGGAGGGAATAAAGAAGGAAAAAATAATTGGAAGCCGGTGGCTCGTATGCAGAAGAAGTTGTATGAAGATGTGAAAGCCGATCCCGTGTTGGGGAAAGACGGGTATAATTATCCGGTTTGGAGCCTTACGTATGGTGGAGCTTCGGGAGAAAATGTCGGGTTACAGTATCTCAAAGTTCCAGAGGACGATATGGCAGTTCCCGAGGAATTCAGAGGAGTAACTTTTGCCGATGTCGCTAATTTACACAACTATTTTAATCATCCGAGTTTCAAGTTTCCACAAAATAATCAGACATGGAGAGCCGCTGAGCCGAGTACGAATGTGCCACCGGGTTGCGATGTGCTGTATCGGCATTTCGGTGTGACGTGGTTAAATAAATACAAAGGGTATTTGACCGATGAGGAGTTAGAGGCGTTACCCCGTGTCACAACTGAAACTGGGTCTACGATAAGCGATGCTGTGACGGAAGAGATGCAGGGGTTATTATATATGTCGCTTTATCTTGCACAATTCGCTCAGGGATTTGATTACACGGCCATGTATTTGCTGACCGACCGACGAGATGAATCGGGAAACCAAAGTTTCGGTTTTTACGATAAGTTTTATAATCCGAGACAATCGGCTCATTATCTTCATAATCTAACGACTATTCTAAAAGATGATAAAGATATTGACGAACCGGGTGAATTAACTTATTCTATTACAGGCCGCACGATAACTGTTCATGATTTATTGCTCCAAAAGAATAACGGGACCTTTGAATTGGTCATCTGGGGAGAGAAGTATGAAGGTGGTAGCGATCGGATAACTGTCGGTTTTGATCAAACTTATGACGAGGTATGGGTTTATAATCCGACTAAGGGACTGCTCCCGAAATGGTATTGAACAATGTGAATTCAATAGAGTTGGATATCTCTAATCATCCTTATATTATTGAAATAGGGGGAACATCCAGAGTCTTCTGTGGAGGATATGAAAAACGATGATTTCCAGATTCGTGCATTCCCGAATCCTGTAATTAGGAATTTAACGATTTATTCCGATACGGAAATAGGAAAAGTTTCCTTGTTCGATATGATGGGCAATTGTGTCTATACGGGCAGAGTATATGACAAAGTTTACACTGTCGATATGGATAACTTGCCTGCGGGTGCTTATATACTGAGTGTTCTCAATGAGTCGGGCAACTGTATAAAAAAGCAGAAAGTGATAAAGTCTTAATCTTGTCGGGTTGAATTGCTAATTTTTTTAGATATCTTATATTATGAGAAATTTATTGTGGATATTATCAGGAGTTTTGTTGGTTACTGCATGTAATAATATTTCTTCATCTGATGGAAATGAAGACGTGCTTTCCTTTGTTAATCCGTTTATAGGAAATGCCGATAATGGACATACTTTTCCCGGATCATGTGTGCCATTTGGGTTTATACAGGCAAGTCCAGAAACAGGGAACGATGAGTGGAAATACTGTTCGGGATTTAATATTGCAGACGATTCTATCATGGGATTTGCCCAAAATCATTTGAATGGAACCGGTTGTCCCGATTTGGGAGATGTATTGATATTCCCTTTTAGCGGAGATGTGAAAAATGGCATATATAAAAGTGCATATGATAAAGCGACTCAAACGGCATCACCCGCATATTATAAGGTGAAATTGACCGATTCGGATATAGATGTCGAGGTGACAGCGACACAGCGTACCGCTTATTATGTATGTACTTATAATTCTAATGCGCCCGCACGAATGTTGTTGGATATGCAAAGTGGAGTCGTGTATAATCAGGACCATTTGAAAACACATGTTTTGTATGCCGACATGAATATGCCTGATAATTGGACTATAACCGGACACCAAGAAGTTAAAAATTGGGTACGCCGCCATTTCTTTTATGTGGTAAAGTTCGATAAGCCCTATACCGTGAAGGAGGTATTGCCAGCTCGTGAAGGGGAGAAAGCCAAACGAATGATTTTGGAGTTTGATTTAGAACCGGGAGAATCGGTACAGATAAAAAGTCGCTCTTTCAACAGTTGGTATCGAGGGGGCTCAAAGTGCTTTGTTAACTGAGAGTCTCGATTGGGATTTCGAAGCGGTTAAAAAGAGAGTCAGGATTTATGGAGGGAATTGTTGTCGAAAGTTTCTGTGTCAGGAACGAAAGAGCAAAAAACAAATTTTTATACATCGTTATATCATCTGTATATTCAGCCTAACGATATTGCCGATATAGATGGAAAGTATAGAGGTGTTAATGACAGTGTGTTCGTTTCTAAATCAGGCACATATTATTCGACGTTTTCTTTGTGGGATACCTATCGGGCTGCACACCCTCTTTATACGATTTTGATCCCCAAACGAGTACCCGGAATGATAAATAGTTTGTTGGAGTATCAGAAGGTACAAGGGCATTTGCCGGTTTGGACGTTATGGGATAAAGAGACATATTGCATGATAGCCAATCATGCGGTTCCTGTCGTTGTCGATGCCTATTTAAAAGGGTTTAAAGGATTTAGTCCAGAAGATGCCTATAATGCGATTAAGGCTTCGTTGACGGTGAGTCATAAAAAATCGGATTGGGAAACTTATGATAAATATGGTTATTATCCATTTGATATAACTACGGTAGAATCGGTATCCCGGACATTAGAATCCGCCTACGATGATTATTGTGCTGCGCAAATGGCAAAAAAGCAATGGGTAAGGATAAAGGATTATGAGTTTTTATGAAACGGGCCAGTGCATATAAATCGTTATTTGATCCCGGCACGAAGTTGATGAGAGGAAAGGACTCGAAAGGAAAATGGCGTTTTCCGTTTAATCCGTTTTTGTTGTCTCATGCAGCCAGCTGCGGTGGGGATTATACCGAAGGTAACGCATGGCAATATACTTGGCATGTGCAACACGATGTGGCGGGTTTAATTGATTTAATGGGTGGAAAGGAATCTTTTGCTATGAAATTGGACTCGTTGTTTATGTTGGATACGATAGCCGAGAATACAGGCTTTGTCTCGGACGTCAGTGGATTTATCGGGCAGTATGCACATGGGAATGAGCCGAGTCATCATGTCGTTTATTTGTATAATTACGTGGATCAACCGTGGAAAACCCAAGAGTTGATACCAGAGATATTCGAACGATTCTATAAACCGAAACCCGGTGGTTTGTGTGGAAACGACGATTGTGGACAGATGTCTGCATGGTATATTTTTTCTTCGATGGGATTTTATCCGGTAGATCCGATTAGTGGAGAGTATGTTTTAGGTGCTCCACAAATGGATAAAATATCCATTCAGTTGACGGAAGACAGAGCATTTGTCGTAGAGGCGAAGAATCTTTCCAGAAAGAATAAATATGTCAAATCGGTCGAATTGAATGGAAAGCCGGTGAGAGGGTTGACGATCAAGCATGAGGATATAATGAGTGGAGGTCATTTGGTATTTACAATGACCGATGAACCGGTGAAAAGAGTGTTGAAGTAATATAATAATGTTGCCGTATGAGAAGAATAATTGGATTTGTCACGATGTTTTTTTTAGCTGTGACAGTAGTTTTCGGGAAATCTCAGGAGAATGTTATAGATATTACATTTAATAAGTTAGGTGCTGTTTATCATAAAAACGAGTCTGGGAATGCAGTTTGTAAGGTTATAAAAGCAAATAACGATATTACCTATGAGGTTGTGGTCGAGATAGTGGATATCGATAAAAAACCGATTGGTTATAAGAAAACGTACACGCTGTCGAGTCCTTTCGAACGGTATTATTACGTTCCGTTCCAGTTCTCGGAATTGGGCTATTATTATTTGAGCGTAAGTTTTTTACACGGAGATAAAGTCATATTCTCGAAACAGGAAGGTTTTGGCGTGATACCCGATGTGACCCTTACGAAGAAAGATTACGATTCTCCGTTTGGTGTAGGAGCTCATTATGCTCGTTATGGAGACTGGCGGGTGGCCGAGATTCAGCAAGCATTGGGTATTGCTTGGGTCAGAGATGTTGCGAGATGGAAAGATTTTTATCGGTACTGCGAGAAATACGCCCGATCCTTTTATCGATTATTTAGACCGTCACAATATTTGTTGGTTGCCTATTTTAGACTATGTGGATGCCAATCATGGCTGGCAAGATGAAAATGGTATCTGGCGTTGGGACGAAGATGTGACGAATATCAAAAAATATGTCGAGATGAATGGGAATCGTATTCTTGTTTATGAGTCGCAAAACGAGCCTAGTAATTTTGCAGGGTGGAATAAACGATGGCCCCATCCGCAAGGACAGAAATGGCGTCCGCAGGGTTTGGGGTGTCCCTTTTACCGATCTGGTGAAACAGATGCATGATTCTATTAAAGCGGTAAACGGGGATATAAAATTGATTTGGCCCGGAGAGGAAGAGTGGATCGAATATTTCGACGACAATCGGGAAGATGTCGCCAATCATATCGATTTTACAGCGATACACCCATATATATTGTGGAGGAAATATCCCGAAACATCTCCATTCTATGATGGCTTTTATAAAATGCAGAAAGAGATGCTTAAAAAACGGAATATCCCGACCGAGATTTGGGTAACCGAAACCGGGTGGACAACTTATCTTCCCGATAGTATACGTCGTCATTTCCCACCTGTAACGGAATATCAACAGGCCCAGTATTTGGTACGTAATTATTTGGTACAGCTTTATTTTGGGGCGGGAAAAATGTTTTGGTATGAATTGGTGGAAGAGCCTTTCGGCGTTCATCATCCAGAGTCGGGATTCGGTATACTTCGATATAATACTATGTTGACTGTTAAGCTGGCAGCGGTAGCATTCGCCAATATGGTTAATAACTATCGATATTTGAAGCCGATAGGAAAGTACTTAGCAAAAGATCGCAAAACTTATGGTTTTATTTACGAGAATGAAAAAGAGAGCGGAGCTCCTGTACTGAGTATTTGGAGAGAGGCTGATGAAAAAGAGGAACTTATCCCGGTAAAGTATACGAAGTCATTGACTGGGGTTGATATATTTGGTCGTACCATAGAGATACCCATCATTGATGGTATAGCACATTTACCGTTATCCATGTCTGTTTTGACTGTAAGTGGATTCGATATGGACGATTTGAAAAACTTGTATGAACCCAAAGAGCAATATTGAAATGAAAAAAGGTACTGTTGAAAATTTTGTTTATATTCTTTCCGATTATCTTGTTTGCCCAAAACAATTATTACGATGTGGTCGTGGTAGGTGGAACTCCGGGGAATTATGTCTGCTATCGCAGCATCGAGAGAAGGGAAAAAAAGTGGTGGTTTTAGAACGTTCGGCACATATTGGAGGGCTTCCCGCTAATGGATTGGGGGCTACCGATATTGCGACGCGGGGAGCTACTACCGGTTTGTTCCGAGAGTTTGTGAATTATGTACTGGATTATTATATAGAAAAATACGGGAAAGACTCCGAACAGGTGAAGGTTTGTAGCGATGGGTATCATTTTGAGCCTCATGTAGCGGCTTTAGTTTTTGAAAAGATGCTTGAACCAGAGAGAAAGAATATTACTGTTTTGACCATGCGCCAATTCGATTCCGAAACGAAGAATGTTGTGATGGACGGTGCTGAGATTCAATGTGTCAGAATATACAACAGGGATACCAAGAAATGGGAACAGTATAGTGGTAAAGTGTTTATAGATGCGACTTATGAAGGTGATTTAGGAGCAGCGGCAGGAGTTCCGTATTCGATAGGTCGCGAAGGTAAGGACGAATATAATGAAATAGGAGCAGGGCGTCTTTATAAATTGTGGTTGGGCCCTGAATTAGAAGGAACGACTAATGAAGGCGATGGAAATATTCAGGCATATAATTATCGCCTTTGTTTGACGAATGATCCATCTAATCGTATTTTGCCAGAGAAGCCGAAGAGATATAATCGTAAGGAATACCTTTCTTTGGTAGAGGACGTTTATACAGGTACATTTGCCGGAGTAGAGATGTTGAGTGTTACTCCTGAGATGCAGGTAGCTAACCGAAGACATATCGAAAATGGAGGAACTACACAAATACCGGGCGATCCTTGGGGAATAGCGAAAATTACGAATATGGTTGATTTACCTAACGGAAAAACGGATGCAAATAACCAGCATTTAGCTCTAATCTCGACAGATTTACCCGAAGAAAATTGGCAATGGCCCGAAGAAAATTGGCAATGGCGAGATAGATTTGCTCAAAGATTGAAAGAGTATACGTTAGGATTATTGTGGTTTGCCCAAAATGATGAAGCACTTCCGAAAGCTTTTCGAGATAATGTTAGAGAATGGGGACTGGCAAAAGACGAGTATATCGATAATGGCAATTTCCCGAGACAAGTTTATGTGAGAGAGGGGCGTCGTTTACATGGAGAACATTTTTTTACAGCGAATGATGCTTATCCCGTGGCGAAAGGGAAACGTCCCCTTTGTATAGCAATAGCATTACTGCTAGTCATTATGCTCTTGATTCACATGCTGTTCATAAACGGGAGAAAGGTAAGATTGCTTTGGACGGATTCTTTAACTATCAAGCGTCGGTCTATACGGTTCCTTTTGGCGTGATTCTGCCAAAAAAAGTCAATAATTTGTTGATTCCAGTACCTGCTTCTGCTACTCATGTAGGCTTTTCTACTTTGCGTATGGAGCCTTGTTGGATGGCATTGGGACAGGCTGCGGGTATAGCTGCCGCTCTTGCGATTGAGCAGAATAAATCGGTGAAAGAGCTCGATATAGAGGATATTCAAGCGGAGTTGCTAAAAGAAAAAACTACCTTAATGTATTTTAAGGATATAACCGTCGATAGTCCAGATTTCGAGATGGTTCAATATATGGGACTTCGAGGGTATATAACCGATTGGGTTGCCGATTTGGACAGACCTATGGATAGGGATACGGCTAAGTCTTGGAGTACGATGTCGGGTATAACGATAGAAAAATTTGAAGGGAAATCTCGTCGAGATATTCTTCAAGCCGTTTATGATTTGATCAGATAAATTTATACGGTATTATGGGGTATAAAAGTTTCTGTTGTTTGCTTTTTGCTTTTAACGGGTAATGTTTCGCTTCTGGCGCAAGGTATAGATGATATTTCTCCTATGGCGATTTACAATATCGGGTTAGTGGGTTGCGATTCCATCGGTGTAAATGTTTTGAAGACTTTTATATCGACCGGTGAAGCTAGATGCGTGGCCGTATTCGACGAAAAGACTACTTTGGCAGAGAGCACGGAAAGAGAAATTACATCGATTCAAGATAAGGCTCCTTTGTTATATAATGATTATTGCAAAATGCTAGACCGGAGAGATTTGGATATTGTACTTATCGCTGTATCGAAAGAGGAACAAGACAAGTTCTTTTTGAAGGCTTGTGAGTATGATAAAAATATTTATATCGAGATATCCCAGTGTTTATCGCCGGAAGAGATACAGCCTCTTGTCGATGCAACACATAGAATGTCTGGTGTAGTACAGGTCGGGCGTAGCTCGTTGGGGGTAAACAATATGATTGCTCGTATAAAAGATTTTTTGTCTTTTTTGAGCGGGTTGAAAGATAAAACTTCATATCCGATAGAGACTGCTGTTTGTCTGGAATAATAAGAATAATAAAAAGACAAAGAAGGTGTGCCGCTTAGCGGTGCACCTTCTTTATTATTTGAGGGTCGATTGGTTAAAGTGTCAGTATAGGATAAAAAAGATGTAGTATTTGCCTGAATCAAAAACTTCCTTTGTAAAAATTTTAGTAGAAAGGAATATACCATGAGAAAATTGCTATCATCTGTATTCTTATTTTTCGTATTGATTGCAAGTGCTAATGATAAGTTTTTAGTCAATGATTTTGAATCGGGGCTCGGTGGAGCCGGTAATGCATGGGGCGGGGTTTGCGAATGGATTGATAATCCTTTGAAAGATGTAAATAATTCTTCGTCGAAGGTTTTGAAGGTAAGTAGCAGTGAATTTGCAGCGACTTCGATTCCGTTTACCTTGCCTAATGGTAAGGTTTTGACGGACTATATGGGTGTGCGGTTACAATTGGCTGTTATCGATGCGTGTGGCGAGAATATACATTGGGTAGGGTGTGATTTGGGTGTACAAGATAATGTGGGAAATAAATGCTGGCCGGGTTCGGCTTCTTGGCAAACCGGTGAGTTAAATACATGGATAACGCTTGAATTCTGGTTGGACGAAACGATTCTTTCGGCTTGGCTTGCCGGTGAACATACAGATGAGTTGAGCTTATTGATGAAAGTAGGGTGTCAGAAATTTATCTATATTATAGACAATATCGAGCTGATTGAAAAGGCAGAGTATGTAGGGGACGGAACTCAAAATTATTTTGGAGTGAATTTATCGGGGGCAGAGTTCGGCGGTATTTATCCCGGGGTAGATGGTACTCATTATGGGTATCCAACGTATAAGGACCTCGATTATTTTAAGGGGAAGGGATTGAACCTTATCCGTTTTCCATTTCGTTGGGAACGTATCCAACGTGTAATGAACGGACCTTTGGATGCAACGGAGTTGTCTAAAATGAAAACTTTTGTTCAGGCTGCCGAGGATAGAGGTATGCCTGTAATTCTCGATCTACATAACTTTGCTCGTTATTCGTTCGATGGTGGGAAAACCTATACGTTAATAGGGGAGTCGTCCAACCTTACTGCCGAACATTTGGCCGATGTGTGGAGAAAATTGGCGCAGGAGTTCAAGGATTATAATAATATTTGGGGATACGATATTATGAACGAGCCTTATTCTATGCATCCTTCGGCTCCCTGGGTGAATATAGCTCAGGTAGTTATCGATGCTATTCGAGAAGTAGATACGGAAACTCCTATTATCGTATGCGGCGATTCATTCAGTTCTGCACGTTTTTGGGTCGAGTATAGCGATAATCTTAGGACATTGGTAGATCCGTCGGATAATCTCATATTTCAGGCACATCTTTATTTTGATAAGGATTATTCCGGTCAATATTTAAATTCTTATGATGCCGATGGTATTACAGCTAATACGGGTGTTGAGCGTGCAAAGTATTTCGTGGAGTGGTTGAAACGATATAATAAGCGAGGGTTGTTGGGTGAATATGGAGTTCCCGACGATGATCCTCGTTGGTTGGAGACACTGGAAAATCTGTTGATTTATTTGCGGGATAACGGTGTGCCGGGAACCTATTGGTCGGCAGGGCCTCGTTGGGGTGATTATAAATTGGCTGTACAGCCTTCTGATAATTATACCGTGGATCGTTCGCAGATGTCTGTTTTGGAAAAATATACGGTTACTGCCGGAAATGAATCTGGAATCGAAGAACGTGCGGATATATCGGGAAGCGGATTGAAAGTCTCCTGTATGGGTAGGGAGATTACATTGAAGAGTGAAAAGCCTTGTGAAGTAAGTGTGTGGAATCTATCGGGAGTATTGGTGCATAAAGTATCGGTATTACAAAATTCACCTGTTTATTTAACTCTTTCACCGGGATTTTATATGGTGGAACATGTAAAAATTGTCGTTAATTAACAGCTTATTATCCTGTAATAAATATAATTGTTAAAAATGATAATATAGTATTAGTCTTAGATAAAAAGAGTACTACACTTTTATCTTTTATAATTCTGTTACATCGAATGTTTGTTTTAATTTTACCTATGAAATAGAACTGTAATTCTATGGATATAAAAATGTTTAACTTAAATAGTAGATAACATGAAAAAAACATTATCTCTTTTGTGTGCTGCTTGTATAGCAGTAGGTATGCAGGCTCAAACCTATATGGTAAATGATTTTGAGTCTGGGTTGAATGGTGCGAATGCTGCATGGGGCGGTACAGCCGAGTTAATAGACAATCCTTGTTCGTCGAGCGATAACTCGTCGACAAAAAGTGTTGAAAGTAGTCAGTACCGAATTTGCCAATGTGGCTATTCCATTGAACTTGCCGGAAGGAAAGACATTGGCCGATTATACAGGTGTTCGTTTACAACTTGCTGTGTTGGAAGGGTCGGAAAAATCACATGGGTTGGTAATGAATTAGGATTGGTTGATAATGATACCCAAGAGAAAACTTTTCAAGTAGCTCAGAATTCATGGGGAGACGCTACGTATAATACTTGGATGTCGCTCGATTTCAATTTTGATGAAACAATTTTGGCTACTTATTTGGACGGTAATCATACTAGTACAAGTTTGTTGATTAAGGTGGTGTGTTAAGTGTTCAATTATGCTATTGAAAATATTAGTTTAATCGAGAAAGAACAAGTTGCCGATCCTAATACTATCTTTACTTTCGAGACTATGGATTTAGGTACAACTCCTCGTTGTGGAATGCCGTGGTCGGGGTCTTGCGAAGTGGCCGAGAATCCTTACACGACCGGTATCAATACGTCATCGAAGGCTTTAAAAGGTGAATGGAGGCGAATGTTCTCCCGTTACGTTTACAGAGGCTCTTCCTGCTGGTAAAACGTGGAATGATTATTCTGGAATCAAATTACAAGTCTGCTTTTTGGAAAGTGGCTTCGAGTGGTGTCCTATTGAGATGGGGATTCGTACCGATGGTGGCTCACACATCAAGTTCGGTTATACGGTTGATGCAAGTACCGGACAAGAAGGCGCTGGTATCGGCGATTATACTCCGGGCGAGTGGTTGGACGTAGAATTGAAAATTGATCCGGCTATGATTACCGATGAGGCTAAATCTGTCAGAACTATGTATCTTCGTTTGATGAAATCCGACTTATCGTATTTGTATGACAATTTGGTCTTGATCCCCAGCTCTTCGACTGGTGCTGTTTCGGAGGTGGTAACCGATGATGTGAAAGTTTACGGAGCCAATGGTTGTATCAATGTAGATTTGCAGAAAGATATGCAGGTGACTGTGTATAGTGTAGATGGAAGAATCATTTCCTCGCAAATGTTGTCGAGCGGTCGTCATACGGTAGAAGTACCCAAAGGTATTTATATTGTTAATCGTACAAAAGTTGCTGTATTCTAATAGGTGGAATAGATAGTGTGTTTATGAAGTGGGGGCGGCTGCATGCTGCTCCCTCTTTTTTTGTGTCGCAGGCGAGAGGGTTAAAGCCTCCTCTGCTGTCTCATGCGGAGCAATATAGTGAAGTCCATATAGAGGGGAGTAAGAAAAGGTAAGGTATACCCGCTAAGGAAAAACGCTTTTTAATCGGGTCGAGAGGGCACTTGCCGGCGGAAGAAATAGGGCGAGGTTTGGAGCTCCACAGCTCTTAACGAAGACAGCAGCTACCCGTCAAATGTACGGGACAGGGGAAAAATGGATATGTCCGATATAAGCAGACTGATGAGATGTTGTTTTGAACCCCTCCGTCACTACGTACTCCCCTTATATGGCTAACGCCACACACCCCGTAGCCTTGCGGGGAAGTCTTCTCAGAGTAAAAGGATTAATCCTTATAGTCAAAAAAAACTTGTGAAATCTTTCCAACCCTACTACTCTGTCTTCGATGAAGAATCGAAGCGGGGGAGAAGGAGAAATACAATCCATTTCATTCATTAAAATTCAGGTCTATTCCCACTAAATTTCTACTGAGTCGTTTGTCCTTCCCGCGGTTGGGAAGAAAATATATCATTATACAATACATAGGAGAAGTGGAAATACTCTGCCTCAAATAGGGAGGTGTTACGTAGTGACGAAGGGGGTAAAAGAAATGATATAAGCAAATAGGAAGTGAAGTACAGAATCTCAATACAAAAAAATTGCTCAGAGCCATGTGGCTCCGAGCAATTCGCTGTGAAAACAAAAAATCTAAATTGGAGAATTGATTATAAAATGATCTTTTTGACCGTTTACGATATAAACTCCGTGAGGAATGTCGTTAACAATGGTTTTTCCGGCTTCTACTTTTTGCATGAGAACCATTTGTCCGGTTATGTTGTACACTGCTATTTCGGTGGGTTCATTCGAGATGATAACCAGATTCCCGTCGGCGGTGTAGATTTTTGAACCGGTTACGGTTTCGTTGTCGATTGCAGTAGGCAGTTTGGCCGGTAAATCGAAGGAATCGGGAGCATCCGTACTCCCTTGTTTACATATAACATAACATTCAAAAGGAGCGATATCACGGCTGTTGTTAACAAATGAACTTCCGGTATTATTGATTGCATATATTCCCTTGGCAGCCGGTACGGTTTGCAAAGTTGCTATCATGTCAAAATCTTTTCCTTCGACAGCATTAAATACCGGGGTTGCTGTAATCTCGGCATTAGAAGCACTGAATGTAACGTCTCCGATGATGTTGATGTGTTCGTCTAACTCGGAAGAATTCGGGAAACAGATGATATACGGAGTATTGGCAGAGAATGTTTGCGTGGCTGCAAAACCTTCGGTTGTAAGTTCTCTGAGCCAAAACGGATTCTTGGAAGTATCGTATTCACCTTCTGCATTATAAGCACTGAGTTCTATTTGTTCTCCCGCTTTATTTCGAGCTTGGATTGTCGAAACATCGAAGGGTAAAACAATCCCTCGCCAGCCGGTTGTCTCTTGTGAATTTGTCGTCAGACTTTCTTCGATCGTGCGGGTATAACTGATGGCATCGGCATGAAATGCAGTGGGGGCTTCGAAAGGCATTGCATCGGTCAACACGATTTTTTAGCGGTTCCATTAATAACTACGTTGTTATTTTCGACTTGGGCAGAAGCCGGTGCATAGACCAAGCAGTTGGGATTTGCTGCAACGGGGACTTCGAAATATTCGATAACTCCGGTCATATCGATAGATGTGACTTTTTCGTTCGAAGCAAATAACGCTTGTATTTCCAGAGCATCAGGTGTTGACCCCGATATGGTTATCTTTTTAGCTGTCGCTAATAGATCGGTAGTCTCCGGTGAAACTTCCTCATTGTCGGCTGTGATATTCGCCAAAGGAACGATTGTGTTCATGATCCCATAAATGCTAGATTCTTTATAAACCGAGATCGACGTAAAAGGAACTTTGAGTGTACAGTTTTCAGGTTTGAAAGCTCCGGTAAAAGGGGAGTCGCCGTTACCGGTAGCTGTAACCGGTGGAGTGAGCGATTTACATTCGATTGTCGACAAAGAGCGGCAGTCGTAAAATGTCCCCGGTGAAATCGATTGAATGGTTTTGGGGAAAGCAATAGCTTTCAACGCATGACAGTTCGCGAAAATCCAATCTCCGTCTATTTTTTCAAGGGTGCTGGGTAGGGTAACACTTTCCAAAGTGGAACAGCCGTAGAATGTACCTCCGGGGAGGATTGTTATCCCCTCGGGAATGCTGATGGAGGTTAGTTTCTTACAATTATAAAATACACCGGTTCCCAAAGATTCGGCGATGGCCGGCATATTTATTTCTTCTAAGTTTGTACACCCGCTGAAAACATCGTTCCCGAATCGACGTACAGTCTTCGGTAGAACGACTTTTTCAGAGTAGAGCAACCGAAAAATGCGTGATAGGCGACTTCAACAGCTTCTTTCGGTAAGATAACGGTTTCGATGACTGTATTGCTTAGGAACATTTCTTTGGGAAAAACATTTTCGACGGTTTTCATTCCGTTTAAATAAGCTTCGCCACCCGACACGATGTTTACTATTCAGCATATCGAGATATTTCAAAGAAGGAAGTTCTCGAATCGTTTTTATGTCCGGAGCTATTTAAATCGCCTTGTAAAATAAGTGTTGTGATGGTATCGGTTGTGGCAGGAAGCAGAGAGGATAGAGTCCCGGCAACGTCTACTCGGATAACCCCTTCGGGTACATCGGGTTGAGGTTCTCCTTTTTCAGCGACTATTCGCATGGCGTTGATATAGGAAAATCCCGAAGTGTTGTTACTGCTTTTACCGATAGTCAATACAACGACTCCTTGTGCCGTGGGTTTTATGCCCTTTACGGTAGCGACCGACGAAGTGTTGGAAGCTGCGTCGATGGTCGCACTTCCGCTATTTTCTCCCGCATAGGTATAGGTTGTTTCTCTATTTCCATCGCCTGCCCGAGAACCGAAAGTTTGGAAAGAATAAGTTGCAGTCGGGTTTAAGCCAGATATTGTCAAAACGGGATTTTCTCCATTGGAACTGAAATTACTTGTCGAAATGGCTGTGTTCATGTCCCAAATAGCAGAGTTACTGCCGTTGTTGGCCGCATGGGTAAAACCGGTAGTAATTTCTATCGAAACGGTCGTTGCGTTTCCAGTGGAATCATTCAGCATGTCGACTCTATATCCGCTGGCTTGGTTGTTAACATTATTCCAGCTATCGAGTCCGGCTTCGGCAGGACCGAAGTTAATATAGATGGGAGTCGTAGATATTTCTACCGGGGTACTCCCTGCTATTTCGGGGATATTGGCATTTTTGACGATATTAAATAAAATGTCATGAGCGGCATCATTCAAATGCACACCGTCACCAGAATCGTATTCGGTGCGTATAAAGCTATATCCGTCTTCGGTCGCTATGGGAGTGTAGAAGTCGAGTGCGTATTCGCCATATTTATTCAATATGCTATCTGTCAGTTCTTTGAATTGATCTCTTGCTGCTTGCTTCCAAATGTCGGGTTGATGTTCTTCGCTGTATGGACCATCATACTTTTCCCCGAAATTATGGGGCTGTGAAGTGGTAATCCAAACTTTTACACCAGCAGCTTTCGCCAAATCTATGATAGTGGCGAAATGTTTCATTTGCGTAGCGACAGGAATACCGTTCGATACATCGTTGGTGGGCATGTTGATAATGATCGCGTTCGGCGACAGGCTGAGCGCTTTGGTAATATTTCTTTCTGTATCGACTTCGAGAATATGGTTTCCCGTGTCGTAGGGATCGGTTCCGGTCGGCATGATTGCACATGTGGTATAACCACCTTTGGCCAGATTGGTAACCGTGTTGGTAGGGTCTATCGATTGCAGGTAGGTGCGATACTGATTTACCCAAGCTCTATTGGAGTCGGAGACGCCTGCTCCGGCTGCTGTCGATGAGCCTAATACGACAATTCTGGTTCCTGCATCGGTAAAAAACATAAAGCAAGAAACCAGTAAGAAGCATAATGTACTGAGGATTGTTTTTTTTCATATCCGTCTTCATGGTTTAATTAATAAATAATATTTATCCACAAAAGATACGGGCGTGTACTTATATAAATAAAGTACTATTTTAATAAAGTATGATATTAATATAACAAAAAAAATATGTTTCGGCTTATTTCTTGATTCGACGTGAGGCCCTCGTCATCGTGAAAGCTCGTTTGTAAAAAATGAATATAGGTATAGTTGCTCCGACAGCTAATGCGAATAAAACAGAGGCTGTCGTTATACCGTTTTTGAAAATCTCCAAAAGGTAATGGATTGCTTCGTTATCGTTATTACTGCTTTGAAGGAATTTGATAAGAGAAAATACAGTGCGATAGGCATACATTCCCGGTATCATCGGTAACAATGCCGGTATGTAGAGGACCGTGGCCGGGCAGAAGAGCTTGTAGGCAGAAAAAATGGCTGAGAAGCCCGATAGAAAATGCTGCGATGAATGATGCAGAGGCTAAATCTAATCCGGCGTATTGCAGTAGTACGAATCGTATGCTGTGGCCGATAGCAGCGAGTATGGCCGTACACGGAATAACTCGACGAGGAGGATTGGATATAACCGAAAAACCGATTGCCGCTATGGCTGCACCGATGGCATCGGCGGACGGAACCTATGAATTGCCATTCTGTCATAATAGTTTTCCTCCCATCATCAATAATGTGATAGCCATTCCAAATGCAATACAAATAATTAGTAAAAACGCATTGATGAGTCGTGCTGTTCCTGCCAATACATGCCCCTCGATAATATCGATAATCCCATTGATTAATGGGACACCGGGAATCAAATAGAGTACACTAGCACCGATAGCTATATCCGGTGTGTTTCCCCATTGCTGCCACATAGTTACCGAGGCTATTAAAGAAACGACAAACGCCGATAGTGTAAGTATAAAGTATGGATTGAGATGATGTTTCCCTAATACTTGTTTGAGACGAAATCCGACAAGAGTCGCAACAAAAACCGCTGCAACGGCGATCCAGTCTCCACTGAATAACCGGCAGAAAGATGCATTAGCGAATCCCACTAATACCCATACCAGCCATGCATTTAATCGAGGTTTGCTTGTAATGGCATGATATTTTTCCCATAGCTGGTCGAGAGGGAGATGGTTATCATAGGCTTCCCAACTGAGAGCGCTCAAATCGGAATTGATTTCGAAGTTTATAGCGCCGGCTTTTGCTGTGTTTACCATACTGTATACATGGGTATTTTCCTTATTCCGCAAAGTCATTATGATTGTTTTTGTGAAATAAGGTCATGTGTGCTTCAAAACCGAAAAGATTCGGCTATACGGGCTGTATTGCGTACAATTCTCGACGTATGTACTCCCGAAGCCATGAGACATGTAGCATATTCCGAAAGTAACTGCGATACGGCTTTAAGTTCTTCGTGTATACTGTTCACCTTTGTTGTATTGACTGGTTTTTCGACGTGCAAAGATAGTGAAAGGTGAGTGCAAAGGCAAGCGGAAATTGCATTTCCGACTTGACTATGCAGAACTGCATCCTATTTTCGCATACTGTGCAAAGATAGTGAAAGATAAGAGCAGGATAAAACAAATATATTTGTTTTTCATGTCGAACCATACTCTATTTTCGATTCAATCGCAAATTCGTGGGGTAGACTTTTTGCATATATAAAGGTAGAAAAACCGGGAAGCCCGTTTTATTCTCCCCAAACGGTTTTTGCAATATTTTTCATTGTCGCTATTTTGTTCCACATTTCTTGTTCTGAAATCGAACTGTTTCCCGATAAATTCCTGAAATTGCCTTGACAACTGAGATGAAGAGACTCCAATGGTAGAAGGCGTGCAGCATTTTCGATATGATGAGTGATAGTGCTGGTAGATATCGGTTGGCTACTTGAAGTCGATACAAGCCCTAATATAACGTCTTTGCTTTGACAATGTTTCAAGATAGAAAAGTCTATATTTTCATTTTCCCTATTACCGAAGTCGAAAGCTATGGCATTCGCTTGCGTAGAGAGTAGTATTTCTGCTATTTTTTCTCGATCTCGGGTATTCCACCATTTCTCGTCGAATTGTAAGGATATGCACATATCGTCGGGCTTGTCGTTTAAGCAGAGTTCGGTCAAACGAGCAAGCACGGTAGACAGAGATGCGAGGTCGGTATTATTTGCTTCGGATATTTGTTGAATATCGCAGCCTCCTGTTAAGTTCCAAGTATAGTCGCTGAATTGTAGGAATCGGCATCCCATATTGTAAAATTCTCTAATTACTTTTTGGTAGGTCTGTGCAATATCATGGGAGAGCACTTCGATGTCGGGATAATATCTTCCTGTATTAAGACGGTTCTCAGGACGGATTAATTCAGCTAATAAAGTCATTGGGGACGGTAGTAGAGCTTTTGCATACATGTCGCCTCCAATAATTCCTGTCAAATAGGTAAAGTGCTCTGTGACAGGTGGTGTCGATAAAAAATGATTGTCGAAGTCTATTTTCCCGCATATAACGGATTTATCATTTTCTTCTGACGTATCGTTTGGTTCTGTTTCGTGCTTGGAAATGTTTTGAAGATGATGAAAAAAATCCGTATATCCGTTTGATCTATAATCCCCATCGGTAACGCATTTTAAACCTATCTGTTTGCATGTGTCGACAATGTGTTGGATTTCTTTATTTTCGATTTCCAGTAATTGTGCTACATTTAGAAGTTCTTCTTGAACTTGTTTGCGTGCTTCGATTAATTGCGGTGAATAAACAAAATTCCCAGTTATATCCACACTGTAAGGAATCATTCTTCTCATAACTGCATCATTTTACATATATATAAACTACGTTATAGAAAAGCGTGTTTCTATAACATGGTGTATTTTTTTGCTTTCGCAAAAAATTTCTATCGGAAAAGTATTCGTTTTATCTCCTAATCCGCGAAGAGATAAATTTTATTATGTAACCGGCAGGTCTTCTGACTTGTTCTATTTTAGACGCCTTCCCAATCTCATTGGATTAGTGGCATTGTAGTTGTTTGTCTAAAATCTATCGAACTACACAGCAGCGGGTCTGTCCGGGATTTACACCCGATTCCCTTTTCATTGCTTTATCGAACGCGATAAAAGCAAACCGATTACAAGGGACAAAGTTATTTCCTTTATTTTATTTTACAATGTTTTTCTAAAAAATCTTATATATAGATAGGCTTTCTTTTCTTAGTCTTTGTATTATTCGTAGCCGGCAATTCGGGCTATTAGCAAGGGTACATCGGTATTGTCGAGTTTCCCTTGAAAGTTTTCTGCTCCTAAACCGATCGCATAGAGCGGGACATAACCAGCTGTGTGAGAACTGCAAGACCATGTGATTTCGGCTATTTCGTTGAGAATCGTTTTGGCGGCTTCGGCTATCGGTTCATTGTTTTCATATAGAGATTTTATTAAGTCCCCTTGTTGGTTGTGTATAGTTTCTTCGTAAATTTTTTTTTTTAAGATGTGCTTCTTGTTCGGGGGATAAGTCGAGCTTGCTCCAAAAGCCAAAGGCATGGGATAGGGCCTTTTGTATGGTTTCCCATGAAATTTCGGTGTTTTGTTTACGCAGATTTTCTATTTCTTTTGTAAACGCTATTCCACTCATCGTTTGATATTGGAGTGCTTGCAGGTTGAGTGAGTAATTTCCGTTGCCTAATACTACGCCTCCGGTTTCATGGTCGGCTGTAACGATAATGAGGGTTTCATCGGGATACTTTCTATAAAAATCATAAGCCAATTTTACCGATTCTTCCAAATCTTTTATTTCTCTGAAATTGGTAGCTCCGTCACGGGAGTGTCCTGCCCAATCTATTTTGGAGCCCTCTATCATTAAAAAGAAACCATTTCCTTTTTGTTGCAGAAAGTCTATTGCACATCGGGTGAGATCGGCTAAACAAATATCTCCCGGTTTACGGTCTATGGCGTAAGGGAAGTCTTTTTGGGGAAATAAAATCATTTTGGAGGCTACCTGGGATTGGCGATTGTATTCTTGTATGCCGAGAGCCAATGTATAGTTGGCTTTTGGAATCATATCGTATAGAGATTTTTTTCCTTCTGGTGACGGTTGTGTAAATTTATCTCCTGCATAGAAATCAAATCCGGCGGCGAGCATATCGACTCCTATTTCGTAACGGTTATTACGGTTTATTTGGTGAGCGAAAAAAGCGGCGGGAGTGGCATCGTCTATTTCTCCGCTGGTAATAATTCCAACAGGTATGTTTTTTTTCTTTTGTGCTGCCACCGCTATACTATATATAGGTAGACTGTCTGCATCCACACCGATCGTATTGTTGTTGGTCTTTTTTCACCGCAGGCCAATGCCGTACCTGCTGCTGCCGAGTCTGTTACTCCTCGATTGGCAGAGTATGTGCTTACAAAAAGTCGTATAAGGGAATTTCGAAAACAATAGCGGTAAGGGTCCTGTCTTACTGGTCAGTTCCCCGTAAAACATTTCAGTACCGTTAACTTGATTTATGCCCATTCCATCGCCGATGATATAGAATACATATTTGGGCCGAGTGGCTTGTGTTGATAAGACGGAAAGGATTAAAAGGCTAATAAAGAGTAGTGTTTTTTCATCGTGTTTGTATTTCGATCTGTTTTACTTGATGAAACAAAGGTACTTAAAAACAGGAGAACTGAACTTCTCTCGGTATGAATTTTTGATTACAGTGTTTTTATTATCGTATGAAAGGGTCGATATTGAGGGGATATAAAAAGGCTAACATTATCTGTTAGCCTTTTTTTATAGAGTTATCAAAGGACTTTTTAATCTTCGATAGCAGCCTGCGCCGCAGCCACACGTGCGATGGGTACACGGTAAGGACTGCAAGATACGTAGTTCATACCGAGTTTGGCACAGAATTTCACAGATGAAGGTTCACCACCATGCTCACCGCAAATACCGACTTTGAGCGACGGTTTGGTGGAACGGCCTTTTTCCACGCCCATGCGTACGAGTTGCCCTACACCTTTTTGGTCGAGAACTTCGAACGGATCGGTTTTGAGGATACCTTTTTCTTTGTAAATCTTTAAGAATTTACCGGCATCATCACGAGAATAGCCGAACGTCATTTGAGTCAAGTCGTTCGTGCCGAATGAGAAGAAGTCGGCAACTTCGGCAATTTGATCGGCTGTAACGGCTGCACGGGGAACCTCGATCATCGTACCTACTTTGTAGGCAACCGTGTCGCCGCGTTCTTCGAATACTTGTGCAGCGGTACGGTGAATAACTTCGGCTTGCATTCTCAATTCTTCTACAACACCTACAAGGGGAACCATGATTTCGGGGTGAACGTCGATACCTTTTGCTTTTACGTTCAAAGCAGCTTCGATGATGGCTCGGGCCTGCATTTCGGTTATTTCGGGATAGGTACAACCTAACCGGCAACCGCGATGACCCAACATGGGGTTAAATTCTTCCAAAGCATCGCAAGCTAATTTTACTTCGTCGATGCTCATACCCATCTCTTCTGCCAATTCTTTTTGAGTGGCCAATTGATGCGGTACGAATTCGTGTAGAGGAGGATCGAGCAGACGAATGGTTACACCCAGACCGTCCATAGCTTCGAATATTCCTTCGAAGTCGCTGCGTTGCATAGGCAACAGCTTGTCGAGTGCGTGGCGACGTCCCTCTTCGTCTTTCGACAGAATCATTTCGCGCATGGCTTTGATACGGTCGCCTTCGAAGAACATGTGTTCTGTACGGCATAATCCGATACCTTTTGCTCCGAATTTGCGGGCTACCGCTGCATCGCGCGGAGTATCTGCGTTGGTGCGTACGTCTACTCGGGTATATTTTTCAGCCAAATTCATAATGGCTGCGAAATCCCCGCTCATATCGGCGTCTACGGTAGGAACTTGTCCGTCGTAAACATCTCCGGTGGAACCATTCAAAGAGATCCAATCGCCTTCTTTGTAGACTTTTCCACCCATTTCTACCGTACGGGCTTTATAATCGACTTTTATTTCACCGGCTCCCGATACACAGCATTTACCCATACCACGGGCAACTACGGCTGCGTGGGAAGTCATACCGCCACGAGCAGTAAGGATTCCTTGCGCCACGCTCATGCCTCGCAAATCTTCGGGAGAGGTTTCGATACGTACCATGATTACTTTTTTTCGTTTTTCGGCCCACGCCTCTGCGTCGTCGGCGAAGAACACGATTTGTCCGGTTGCTGCCCCCGGCGAGGCAGGAAGTCCTTTGGCTACGACTTTAACGCGTTTGATGGCATCCTTGTCGAATACGGGGGTGCAATAGTTCATCGAGTTTTTTTGAGCCTCCATGCGTTTCAAGGCTGTTTTTTTCGTCGATAATTCCTGCGCGGAGCATATCCATGGCGATTTTTACCATAGCGGCTCCGGTGCGCTTTCCGTTACGAGTTTGCAATAACCACAATTTGCCATCTTGAATAGTAAATTCGAGGTCTTGCATATCTTTGAAGTAGTCTTCGAGTTTTTGTTGAGTTTCGATAAGTGCTTTTGCACATTCGGGCATGGCCTCTTCGAGAGAAGGATATTTGGTTGCACGTTCTTCCTCCGATATACCTTGCAGTGCAGCCCAGCGGCGAGATCCTTCGAGTGTGATTTGTTGGGGGTGCGTACACCGGCAACTACGTCTTCTCCTTGTGCATTGATGAGGTACTCTCCGTTAAAGATATCTTCGCCGGTAGCAGCGTCACGAGTGAATGCTACACCGGTAGCCGAGGTATTTCCCATATTGCCGAATACCATAGCTTGCACGTTTACGGCAGTACCCCATTCTTCGGGAATCTGGTTCATACGACGGTAGAGAATGGCGCGTTCGTTCATCCAGCTGTCGAATACGGCACAGATAGCTCCCCATAATTGTTCCCACGGAGAAGCGGGAAAATCTTTTCCCGTATTTTCTTTAACGGCGGCTTTAAAGAGTTTTACTAATTCTTTGAGGTCTTCTACTTGGAGTTCGGTATCACTCTTTATACCTTTGGCCTCTTTGACTTTGTCCATCACTTCTTCGAATGGATCGATGTCTTCTTTCGTTTTAGGCTTCATACCCAGTACGACATCGCCGTACATCTGTACGAATCGGCGATAGGAATCCCATGCAAACCGCGCATTTCCCGATTTTTTAGCAATGGCTTCTACGGCATCGTCGTTCATACCTAAGTTCAATACTGTGTCCATCATGCCGGGCATGGAAACACGAGCTCCCGAACGAACCGATACCAATAGCGGATTCGAGGCATCTCCGAACTTCGTGCCCGTGAGGCTTTCGATATGAGCGATAGCCTTTTCCACATCGCCTTTGATTTCTTTTACAACAGCTTCCTTCCCTTGCTGAGTGTATGTGGTGCAAACTTCGGTAGTGATTGTGAATCCGGGGGAACAGGAACTCCAATTAAGTTCATTTCCGCCAAGTTGGCTCCTTTACCACCCAGCAGGTTTTTCATGTCGGCACGGCCTTCTGCTTTACCGTTGCCAAAAGTATAAACTCTTTTCATAAATAAATAAGTATATGATATTTTGTATAAATATTGTTTCCTTTATTCGACTTTGTGACCCATTCGGAAAATCTTGTATAGAAACAATACGCAAAAATAAAGGATTCGTGCAAACCACAAAAATATTTTGCTACAAATTTTAACGCTGTGCACTATTTATTTGCTTTACCTGTCTCTTTCGTGAAAAATACTTATCTTTGCCGAATGTGGAACCTGTGGTTTTCTGCATAATTGCATAGCCGAATTTATTTAGATGTTCGGTTCGTATTGTTTTGTTTGGCTTTGTAACTTATTAATTTTTTGTTTTGGCACGAAAAAAGAAAGAGCTACCCTTGTTGGAGCAGGTAGAAATAACCGGAGTAGCAGCCGAAGGCAAGGCTTTGGGCACGAGTGAACGATTTGGTAGTATTCGTCCCTTTTGCAGCACCGGGAGATATAGTGGATTTGCAATTGATACGTAAGAAGCATAATTATGCCGAGGCACGTATCGTGAAATTTCACGCTTATTCTTCTTTGCGGGTAAATCCTTTTTTGCGAGCATTTCGGTGTTTGCGGCGGGTGTAAATGGCAACATGTGGCTTATGACTATCAGTTACAATTTAAACGGCAGCAAGTGGAAGACAATCTTACCCGCATAGGTAAAATCCCTTTGCCGGAAATTTTACCTACCAAAGGTTCGACCAAGCAACAATATTATAGAAACAAGCTCGAATTTTCATTTTCCAATAAGTCGTGGTTGACTTATGAACAGTTGCAGACGGAACAGGAATTCGACTGTCGTAATGCGTTGGGATTTCATATACCCGGTATGTTCGACAAAGTCCTCGACATAAAAAAGTGTTGGTTGCAGGACGATATATCCAATCGCATTCGACTCTCGATAAGACAATGTGCTATCGATAATCATTATCCATTTTTCGATTTGAGGGAGCAGATAGGATTCATGCGGAATATTATTATCCGGACCTCTTCGACAGGAGAGGTTATGCTCATAGTCGTATTTTTCGAACCCGATATGGTGCGTATCGAACGAATGATGCAACATATAGCGGATACGTTCCCCGAGATTACGTCTTTGCTTTATATTGTCAATCAAAAACGAAACGACACGATTGCCGATCAGGAAGTTTGTGTGTTCCGGGGAAGAGATTATATTTGGGAAAGTATGGAAGGATTACGATTCAAGATAGGACCGAAGTCTTTCTATCAAACCAATTCCGAACAGGCTTATGAGTTATATAAGGTTGCCAGAGAGTTCGCCGGATTGACGGGAACCGAGTTGGTTTATGATCTATATACTGGCACGGGTACTATTGCCAATTTTGTGGCAAGACAATCCCGTAAGGTGGTAGGTATCGAGTATGTTCCCGAAGCGATAGAAGATGCCAAAGAAAACGCCCGTATAAACGGGTTGGATAATACTTTGTTTTATGCTGGCGATATGAAGGACATTCTTACAGAGGATTTTATAGAGGAGCATGGTCGTCCAGAAGTCATCATTACCGATCCGCCTCGTGCCGGCATGCATGACGATGTGATTAAGACTATATTGTTCGCTTCTCCTGAACGTATCGTTTATGTAAGTTGTAATCCCGCCACTCAGGCGCGCGATTTATCTTTGTTAGATGCAAAATACAAGGTCGAGCGGGTACAGCCGGTCGATATGTTTCCTCATACTCACCATGTAGAGAATGTAGTATTGTTAGTGAGGAAAGAATAAAATCTAAAATTTCGAGAAAGTGTAGGCCGGGTATATCGATACCCGGCCTTTTTTGTGGATAAAAGTATAAGGAATAGATAATAAAGTATTTGTCTTGATTTGAGAGACAGAGGTATTTTTGTGCATCGAAAATATCTTAAAATTTTATCCATGAAAAGAAAAGCTTTTATAAGATTACTTGCAGTGACTGCTTTATTCCCATTTTCCGTGACTGGAAATGCATACTCCGAAACTGTTTCTTCAAAATCGTATGGATTATCTCGCATGACCGATGTGGCTCGATTTCCAGTATTGGATCGGGAAATGAAAGTGAAGTACGAGGGCAGTATCGATAAGAAAGGTGGTAATGCCGATTGGGATTGGAGCTTGTATCAAGATAAGAAAGGAGAGTGGGTAATATTCGATGTGGCGGGAGCCGGCTGTATTTATAATATGGTACAACATCGTTATCTGAGTTCGGAAGAACCCGTATTTCGATTTTACTTTGATGGTGAGGAGACCCCCCGTTTTACTATTCGTTTGTCGGAGTTCGGAGAGAAATATCCTTTTACCGAACCACAAGCATCGTGTTACATCGGCCCTTTGGATAATGGACGAGGCCCTATCCGGGTAGTTCGCAGTTTTGTTCCTATGCCGTTTCGTAATGGCTGCCGAATCACTTCGAGCGTTAAACTCGAAGGACCTCACCGGGATAAAGGGCAAGGTGGCTGGGGACATGTTGTGTATCACAGTTATCCCACTGCGCAAGGGATAGAGACTTTTACTGGAAAGGAGGATTATAGTTCTTTGGTTCGTCAGTGGAAACAAACGGGAGTCGATCCGAAGATTGGTAAGGATAGAATGTTTCGTATGTCGGAAAAGAAATTAGCACCCGGGGAGTCATTGTCTTTAATAGATGTGCATGAGGGTGGTGTCATCAATTCGTTGAAACTTTACATGGCCGGTATGAATCCCGATAGATTGCAAGATGTATGGATACGTGTGAAGTGGGATAATCACGAAGGGGAAGATGTTCTGTGTCCTATCGGTTGTTTTTTCGGTAATTCCTTAGGATATAATAATACCCGGTATTTATTAATGGGAGCGACGACAGACGGTTGGTTTTATAATTATTTCCCTATGCCGTTTTGGGAACGAGCCCATGTAATGTTGGAGAATAGGAGCGGAGAGACCGTTACTTTGGGCTTTGTTGAAGTAGGAGTAGGGGAGAATAGCTATGATAGAGAGTATAGCGGTTACTTTCGTTCTTCTGACTATTATACTCGTAAACATACACCGGGGGCAGATAGCCCCATCGCGTCGATAAAAGGAACCGGGAAAATGGTTGCCGCTCATGTGACTTGTTATGGGGAACGTCCTCATATTATTACTTGTGAAGGAGATGTAAGAATACATATAGATGGGATTAAGACGCCGCAGGTTGAGAGCGATGGTTCGGAAAGTTATATTTGCTACGGGTGGGGATTCCCGACTCCGGCCGAGTGCAATCCGTCGGGCGGTTATGACGGGCTGAGCGATAATCCCTGGTCGATGACACGATTGTGTTTAGGTGATAGCTATCCATTTTATTCGCAATTGGATTTTAATATAGAGTCTGGTGAGAGCAATAACCAGTATCTCGAACATCTGGGGATTGTTTTTTTATTATGGGCAGGATAAAGTTTCCTTAGTTAAGACCGATAGCATAGATATGGCCTCGAAAAAGTCGTTGAAACGACATAAATATAAAGTAGAAGGAGATGTATCTGTGGAGATGACTGACTTCTTGTTTTTCGAGGGTGATGCCGATGATGTGGAAGTTACGGCTATGGTTCATAAATTTACCGGAGAGAGTTCGTTTCGTATAACAGTATTACCGAATAATCATGGAGTAAGATTGCGTCGATGCAGCGACCAGGAGCTTCCCAGACAGTGTGCGAGAGTTTGGGTCGATGGACAAGATGCCGGCGTGTGGTATTTGGCGGACAGTAATCCGTACAAGCGTTGGATTGAAGATGAGTTTGAAATACCGGAATCTCTTACTCGCGACAAATCGGTTTTGAATATACGCATTGTTCCAGAATCTCGCGAAGAGGGCTGCCCTGTGAGTTGGAACGAAGCGGCCTATGAAGTATTCTGTTATATGGAATAATTTTATTGAAAGATAGAAAAAGGCTTTATACCGATTCGGTATAAAGCCTTTTTCTATTTGTCGGGGGGATTTTGTTTCACCCATTGCATGACATTGGCTGGTGGGCGTTGATTATCCAATTCGTGTTTCATGAAGTCCATATAAGGAGCTACGTGTTTAAAGAATCGGTGATAACCTGCGCATAAATAATTTAATCCCGGTTCTCCGGTGGCCGTTTTTGCGAACCTGTTTTTGGGGCATTCTCCGTGGCAGGCAAATAGAAAATCACACTCTTTGCATTGTTGAGGCAGAGCATTGCGCTTGTTTTGACCGAAAGCAATTTGTCGGGGACTATTCATCATTTCGATTAAAGATTGGGTGTATATGTTTCCCAATTTATACTCAGGAAATACAAAATGGTCGCAACTGTACACATCTCCATTAAATTCCATAACTCCGGCATGACCGCAAGTTTCGGCCATAGAGCATATTCCGGGTGTTACACCAGCCCAATTGGCAAGAGTGGCATCGAATAATTGTATGTAGTATTCTCCTACATCATTTCGAACCCATTCGTCGAATATCGTACAAAGAAAGTTGCCCCATTGCTCCGGAGAGACGGAGAAGTCTGTTACTCCGTCTATTGATTCTTCATCGGGAGAGGCTAATATGCGCCCGTCTTCATGTTGCCGAATACGTTCGACAATGGGTGTGAATTGTATATATTTACAGTTGATGTCCTTGAAAAAATGGTAGAAATCTAAGGGATAGTCCCCATTAAAGTCGTTAACTACTGCCATAGCATTCCATTCGACGCCATGTTTATTAAGCAGATTTATACCTCGCATGACATTTACGAATGAGGGCCTTCCCTGTTTGGTCAATCGGTATTCGTCGTGAAATTCTTGTGGCCCGTCTATACTGATACCGACCAGCCAGTTATTTTCTTTGAAAAAACGACACCAGCTGTCTGTTAGTAATGTTCCGTTGGTTTTGGATGCTGTTATCGATAATTCGACCTCTTCCGTATTGAGCTTGAAGTCGTACTACTTTTTGGTAGAAATCCAACGGTCTCATTAGGGTTTCGCCACCATGCCATGTGAATAAAAATATGGTCGTTTGCCTGACTTTCGATATATTCTTTGATAAATTTCTCTAATAGGCTTTCGCTCATGATGTGCTTGGGAGAGTCCCGATAGAGTTTCGCTTTTTCGGTATAGTAGCAATATGTGCAGGCCAGATTACAAATTGCCCCCACCGGCTTGGTCATGATATATAATATCCGGTCGAAAGGTGTGTAAAGAGATTGGTTCATGATTGTATCAAAGATAGATTTAGTAAGCGGTTCAAAATTAGTAAAAATAGGGAATACAATAATTCGGTACTCGAATTATTTTTTAAGTTTTATGTTTTAGGAATCGAATCTTTCGTCTTATATTTGAACCGAAAAAGAATAAGATATTATAAATTTTCGAGGTAATTATCAATGAAATATAGCCGGTTATTATTTGTTGGAGGCGGAATGTTGGCCTCTGTTTTCGCTGCATTTTCGGCAAAGAAAAGTGATAAGCCCAATATCGTTTTTATTTTATGTGACGATATGGGTTATGGAGATTTAGGGTGTTATGGGCAGAAATATATCGAGACTCCGAATATAGATCGTATGGCTTCGGAGGGTATGAGATTTACACAGGCTTATTCGGGTAGCCCTGTTAGCGCTCCTTCCCGGGCTTGTATAATGACCGGACAGCACACCGGACACGGAGAAGTACGAGGAAATAAAGAGTATTGGCGAGATAGTGGCGAGGTGCGTTATGGAGTTAATACCGACTATGCCATCGTAGGCCAACACCCTTATGATCCCAATCGTGTCATTCTTCCTGAAATTATGAAAGAAAACGGTTATACGACGGGAATGTTCGGTAAATGGGCCGGGGGATATGAAGGCTCTGTTTCTACTCCGGACAAGCGTGGTATCGATGAGTTCTTTGGATATATCTGTCAATTTCAGGCTCATTTGTATTATCCCAACTTTTTGAATCGGTATAGTTCCCGGTTGGGCGACACTGCGACTATTCGTGTGACGCTCGAAGAGAATATCAAATATCCCATGTGGGGAGTTGGTTATGCTTTACGGCCTCAATATTCGGCCGATCTTATTCACGAAGCTGCAATCGATTGGTTGGATCGTCAGTCGGGAGACAAACCTTTCTTCGGTTTTTTCACTTACACATTACCTCATGCCGAATTGGTACAGCCGGAAGATTCTCTTCTAAATTACTATCGAGAACGGTTGGGGAAACCCGTGTGTTTAATGGCAGTTATGGTGGGCGCTATAATCCCGTGACTCATACCCATGCACAGTTTGCGGCAATGATTGCTCGATTAGATAATTATGTAGGTGAGATTTTGAAAAAATTGAAAGAGAAAGGGCTCGATGAGAATACCATCGTTATTTTTTCATCGGATAACGGTCCTCACGAAGAAGGGGGAGCCGACCCCGGATTTTTTGGACGAGATGGAAAACTGAAAGGAATTAAGCGTTCTTGCCATGAGGGAGGTATACGTATTCCTTTTATCGTTCGTTGGCCCGGTCATGTCCCGGTAGCTGTCAATGACCACCAGTTGGCGTTTTATGATATATTGCCTACTTTCTGCGACTTGATAGGGGTGAATCATATCGAGCGATATGGAGAGAATAGGAAAGACTATTTCGATGGACTTTCATTCAAACCTACCTTGTTGGGTAAAGACAAACATCAAAAGAATCATGAGTTTCTTTATTGGGAGTTTTGCGAGACCGATCAAATTGCAGTTCGGCAAGGCGATTGGAAGTTATTTGTTGAGAAGGGTAAATGTCATTTGTATAATTTGGTCGATGATATTCATGAGGATTGTGATTTGGCTGCCCAATATCCCGATCGTGTAGAAGATATGAAGCGTATCGTGTTTGAACAGCATGTAGAAAATCCTTATTTCAAAGTGACTATGCCCCAATAAAGTTAATGTATTTATATATAGATTTATGGAATTTTTGATTGACTTTATTTTGCATATAGACAAGCATCTGATTGAGATAGTACAGGATTATCATACTTGGGCTTATGCTATATTGTTTATGATTATTTTTTGTGAGACGGGTTTGGTTGTCACCCCCTTTTTACCGGGAGATTCTTTACTTTTTTGTCGCTGGGGCTATTACAGCGTTGCCCGGAATTCCCTTAGAAATAAATATTTTGGTACTTATTTTGTTTGTTGCTGCGGTATTGGGCGATTCTTGTAATTATGCAATAGGCCATTTTTCGGTAAGAAGCTATTCAGTAACCCCAATTCAAAGATTTTCAAACAAAGCCATTTAGAGAAAACCCATGCTTTCTTTGAAAAATATGGAGGGAAAACCATAATTATAGCTCGGTTTGTCCCTATCGTTCGTACTTTTGCTCCTTTTGTTGCAGGCATGGGGAAAATGCACTACTATTATTTCATGATGTATAATCTAATCGGAGGAGCTTTGTGGGTAGCGATTTTTTGTTATGCGGGCTATTTCTTCGGTGATTTGCCTTTTGTTCAGAAAAATTTAAAACTTCTGATTGTCGCGATTATATTTGTATCTTTGTTACCTGCCGTAATAGAGTTTGTACGGGCAAAAATGAAATTCAGAAAAGTAGACCAATAAAACAAAAAGGCTATTTTCAAAATAGAAAACAGCCTTTTTGCATTCAGTCATCGAGTCATATTATTTTTTCAAGGTAATCCATATAACGCAATCTTTGTCGGTTGCTCCATATTCTTCCTTTGATTTTTCATCTTTCAGGACTGTTATACTTTGTATATTGTTGGGATCTATATTTTTTAGTTCTGTTTCCGAAATCTTTTTCCCGTCTACGATACAAAGTGTATTTTTTCATGATATCCTCAGAGGTATCTTTCTTGGTAATCGTTATGGTTTTTATCGGATCTGTCGAAGTTGCAGTGTTTCTTTTGGTTTGTATGATAAGGGCTCCATTTTCACCTTCTTTTCCATAACTTTTGATCGCTTCTTCTCCTTTGAGGACAGTTATCGATTTTATTTTGTCGGCATCGAGGTTTTTGAATTTGTCTTTGGAAATTTTTTTTTACCGTCTAAAATATATATAGGATCGTAAAAGACTCTGGTATTGTTGTTTTTTTCATCGACTATGACCGAACCATCTTTTGGACATCTACATTTATATTGCTAATTTTCCCTTTCGTATTGATTTTCTGTCTATTGTTTTCTACACTGTCTTTTGTCGTAATGGTTATGCTGTTGATTTTTCCTTTCGTGCCGATCGAAGTGTTCGGCTCGGTTTTGTTACCGACTATGATAATTTTCGAACTGTTATTCTTTTCGCTGCTTTCGCCGAGGTATATTTTCAGATTTTGCCTGTCTTTGTCATTGCAACTGATTTCGGCCGAGCCTAAACCGACATAAGAGATGAGCAAAGTTTTTCCTATGGGTGTTTTTAAGGAGAAGTTTCCATTTAGATCGGTTACTGTTCCTGTATTGCTGCCTTTGACCAAGACGGTGGCTCCGACGATAGGTTCGTTGGTTTCTATGTCTAAAACACACCCGGATATTTCTATCTCTTTATTCTTTATGGTTGCGGTGTTTTCGGAACTACCGATCATAGCTGTCAAGTTACTCAAATCGACCGAGGATACTTTGTTTAATTCATCGGAGATTTCGGGTGGGCGAATACCGAAACGGTACATAATGCGACCGGTATGACGTAGAGATACTTCAAGGTCGCTTTGCGGTTTGATTTCTTTTTTAACATCATGGTAATTCTTTTGTTAAGTTTATTGTGATTAAAGTGATTGGTTATGTAATAAAACTTGGAACCGACCGATCGTTTTATTAACAGTAATTGGTATTGTTTGGCATCGATGCCTTGTTCCAAAACGTAATTATCGGCTTCGTATTCATGTACGGTTTGCAGCTCTCGTTTCAGTAACCAGGCGGCCGGATTGAACCATTGTAATCCTATACAGAGATCGGCAGCCAGTAAATCCCATGAATGATGTTTGCGAATGTGTGCAGATTCGTGTAGGAGTATTTCTCGGCGATGGTTTTGGAAGTCGGCTTTTGAAATGACTATTTTCCCGAACCAACTGAAAGGAGCAATGGATTGGGAGATAACGACAAGAGAAAGTCCGTCGCTGTCGGTATATTTTTCCCCGCTCCGAATCAGTCGCAGAAGTTTTATAATTGTGCAGACATATCTAGTGATAAAGTATAAAATCCCGATGAGATAGATACTTAGTACCGCGATAATACCTATCGGAATTTTACTTTGTGATTCGTTTTCGATATAAGATATTGCCGGCAGACTGTCGAGTATAGTAGTGTTTGAATACGTTTCGGGAACAGCCGTATGAACCGGATATAGCGGAAGAATAAACGATAGAGGTATCAATAGTAGCAATGCTGTTCTATTGTAGCGGTAAAATGTTTCCTTACTTAGCAATATACTGTAAAACAGATACAGAATGGCTAGATAAACAGAGGCTTTTAATATATAAACAAAGAATGCGCCCATTGGTGGTGATTGGTTATTGTTCTGCGTTTCCTTTTTCTACTTTTTCGATAAGCTCTTTCAATTCTTTCAGTGAAATATCTTCTTCCTCGATTAAAGAGGAAACGACTCCCAAATAGGAGCTGTTGAAGTATTTACGTATGACTTGTCGCAAGGTCCGTTTTTTGAACGATTCTTCGCTTACAACAGCAAAATATTGATAGGTTTTACCATATGCTTTGTGTGACACATAGCCTTTTTCTTCGAGTCCTCTTACGATGGTCGATAACGTATTGAAGTGAGGTTTGGGTTCGTCATAAAAATCCAACAGTTCTTTCACGAATAATGGCCCTTTATGCCAGAAATAATTCATGATTTCCTCTTCTTTCGATGTAAGTCCTTTCATATTTTTTTTCTATTTATGATACAAATAAACTAAATGTTTTAGTTTTTCAACTAATTATTATAGTTAATAAAACTAAATAAAATAGTTTATTAACTACTGATTATAGTTTGATTGGGAAGAAAAGAAAAAAATCGGCAATAGATGTTTACACTCTATTGCCGATTATATTGGACTAATGTATTATTCTTTTTCTTTTATCATTATTTTTGAATATTGGGAAGTTCGAGCCCGTATCCACGTTTCTTGTCCTCAACTTTTAACCATAACCCGAAGAGAAGAGCCAACACACCTAAACTTGCAAATATAAGCATAGGGGTTGTATAGTTGTATTGTAACGGATCGGTTATGCCGGGATTCGAGATTCTCAATGCTGCACCTATAATCATGGGGAATGCATATAATCCTATGTTTTGAATCCAGAAAATAACGGCGTACGCCGAACCTAATAGTTTGTTGTCTACAAGTTTGGGGACGGACGGCCATAAAGAAGCTGGAACCAATGAAAAAGAGATTCCCAATAATATGATAGATAAATAGGCGACGATAACTGCTGCGGTAGTACCTTTCAGGGCCGGCAACACCAATGCGAATACCAAATGGCAGGCGATCATTAGCAGTGCACCGAAGATGAGCATAGTAGCTCCTTTACCACGATGGTCGAGAAAATTTCCTAAAATGGGAGTAATAGCCGCTGCACCCAAAGGGAATACGAAAAATACCCAACCGGCTTGTTCGGCTGTGTATCCTAAATTACATTGCAGCATATTGATTGCATATTTTTGGAATGGGAAAATAGCCGAGTAGTAGAGTACGCAAAGAAGAGCTACTAACCAGAATACTTTGCTCGAAAAAATGAGTTTGAGATCTTTCAATTTGAAAGGATCGTCTTTTTCTTCACCGCTTTCGCCCATCTGTTGTTCGAGTTTTTTATCCATGAAGGCATAAGTGATAAAACAGATGAGCCCGATTGCCAGTAATATAACTGCTACGAGAACAGGACGAGATACATCGATAGGAGAGATTTTATTGGCCAAGACCGGAGAGCCTAAGACGACTACGGCGACTCCCACACGGGCAATAGCCATTTCTACCCCCATGGCAAGTGCCATTTCTTTTCCTTTGAACCATTTGACAATTCCGCGGGAAACTGTAATTCCCGCCATTTCTACGCCACAACCGAAGAACATGAAACCGATAGCCGACATTTTAGCTGACGCAGGCATGCCCTCGTAAAACGGGGTGATGTTCCACCATTCCAAAGGTAAATTCATAAATCGGTTCATGAGAGATTCTGCTCCGCTACCGATAAATGCATTGCTGACAGCGAAATAGTTGATGGATGCCCCTGCGAGCATAACGGCCCCGGAAAGAATAGCTGTGAAGCGAACACCCATTTTATCGAGAATGATACCCGCAAAAATTAAAAAGAATACGAATACATTCAGGAATGTTTCAGAACCGGCATAGTGCCCATAGGCATCGGGGGACCACCCTCTTGATGTTTGCAAAAGTTCTTGTAAAGGCGATAGTATATCCATAAAAATATACCCGAAAAACATGGCACTTGCCAGTAGAATAAGGGCTGTCCATCGTATAGCCGGAACGTCCTTCATCAATTGATTTATTTTTTCAGTCATTGTGTTTATGTGTTTTATATATTAACTTCTTAGAAATAGACAGAAAGTCCCATTTTTATTCCGTACTGGTTGAATTTATCGGTAAAACTGTGCTTCCAATATACGGCCGGATCCAGAGATATGTTGTGACTCACGAAAATCGCATATCCCAGCTCGGCTCCGACATATAGGTAATCTCTGCATTGAGAATCACTTCCTTTGGGTTTATACCATGCATGGGTGTATCCTGCGTTTACGCCGAGAAACAGAGTCGTGAGCGTATAATATCTAATGCTTCCCATTATATCGATGCTATTGTCTTTGTACTCTTTGTTCCATGCGAAGTCACCGCCGATCCCGACAAGAATAGCCAAATTGTTGGCAATGAAATTACCTGCTTCGACTTTTAGTCCGAGGTCGAATGTTTCTTTGCCCGTATCTTCCGTGTGGGTACTGCCTAAATTAAAGCCGCTTAATTGAGGGTTGATGATCCATGTGTTTTTTAGGATTTGAGCCGAACCGGTGTTCGAAAACAACCATATAACCAAAAAAGGTTAATAGTACTTTCTTTGTCATAGTCCGATGAATTTTATTTATAGTTTATGATATATTGTCGTTTCGTAGGGTTCTTCGTTCAGAGGCGTCTTGCTTTTTCCTTCGTTCTTCTCTGATTTTTTTTCTCTACGTTTCATTGCCCATCTGAGTATGAAAATGACGAGTAAAGTAACACCGATAATACTAAAATATTCCCAGTAATTTCCGCTCAAAAAGCATACCTCTGCCAAAGTAGTCCATCACAGCCAAATAAATAACCAAGAGCAATGCTATAATGTCGTATCGTTTCATAATATTGTAGTTTTATAAAGACGAGGGTTGAATTTTATATATGGGAGATTTGAATTTTCCAGATTTCAAAACTTCGTATATTTTTATGCAACTCCAAGCATCGGTCGCTGCATAAAGTTGTTGATTTTCGGTAAGATGATCAGCTTCCCAGTTGGATAATCGTTGCCCTTTGGAAATTTTTTTTCCCGATAACTATACCATAGATTTTTTGTAGACTTTGATCTTCGATGTTGTATTTCTTCACGAATTTTTGTAATTCTATAAAATTTCTCGGTATAAATTGTCCGCTGTTTAGCCGATTCAACATACAGAAGTCATCTTTAAGCGATATTCCCACTTTCAAGAGGGATTCGTTTTCGAGCAGATTCTTAATCGCAGGTGTAAATCCTGCGATTTATACGAAACAGATAACACGTATCGTGGGTCGATAATTGGATAAGTGCTACGTGATTGCTTTTCCCTTTTTTTGAAAGTTGGCCGAGTCTCTGTATCGAATCCGATAATGCTCTCGTTATTTAGTTGGAGTACTGCATTATCGGCATCTCTTTCATTATCGATTACGACTATTTTCCCTGGAAATGTTTCTATGGGTAAAGTGGCAATGATTTCTTTACTGATTTTTATTTTATTGGGTGTATCGTTCTCCATAATTTCTTAATCCAAATCATCGTTCAGCTTGTCGAGAATATCTCCGTTCTCTTGTTGATGACCGAATATATCGGTGTAATTATCGGAGTGAGAATGATGGTGTCCACAGTCGCAATTGTCGTCACATTCATCGTCATCGTTATCCAGAGTATATCTTATGTTGTGTAATGCTCGGAGCACGTTAACTAGTTGTTGCCCCCAGTATGTAACGAAATTTTCGAAACAAATGTAAAGAGCTTCGAGCATTTGAGGCTCGTTTCCCATGCGATATACCGAAATGAAATCTTTCAAGTCTTGATAAATATCGGCAAGAGCCTCCGAAACATTGGCTATTATCGGGGTTTCACTGTATTTCATATCGTTTTGAAAAACTTCCAGATAACTGTCGTCTTCCCCCAATAGACTTTCTATGTTTTCCCGAACGCTCTCGTACATACTCTCTGTGACGAATTTTTCGGAGAATCCATCTTCTTCGGGTTCTTCCGGTGTTAATAGTGTTACTTTCAGATATAGCAATGGTAGTATTTTTTATGATTTTATCGAGAAATTCTTCTTTCTCCAATTCCGGAACACGTTCGATAAAAAGCACAATATTCGGCACTGACCGTTACAAATTCGATGATATTTTTTGAATAAATACGTTCGTCCATTAGTCTTTATTTTTATAAAGTCCGTGATTTATGATATAATCATATACCGGTCGAGGTATAAAATAGTTCATATTTTTCCCTTCTGAAATTCCCTGTCGTATTTGGGTCGATGAAATTTCTATGATAGGAGCATGACACAATTTTACGTTTGCTGGTAGCGACCTTTCGTCTATGTCGTAACTCCGGCGCGGATAGATATAAATGGGATACTCTTCGATAATTTTATCATAGTCTTTCCATCTGTTGAATGAGAGCCAGTTGTCTGCACCGATAATCAAGGTAAATATCCTTTCGGGATATTCTTTCTGAGGGCTTCGAGTGTTTGAATCGTATAAGACGGGCGGGGCAGGGTAAATTCTATATCGGTCGTTCGAATCTTAGAATTGCCGTTCACGGCCATATTTAACATTTCGATTCGTTGTCTATCATTATTCGAGGGCAATTTTTCTCGTAGAGGATTTTGAGGAGACACAGACAGCCATATTTCGTCGAATCCTTCATATTCGCACAAGTAGTTCGCTAATATGAGGTGGCCGGTATGAACCGGATTGAACGTCCCGGAGAAAAAGGCTGTCTTTATCGGTTGCATGTTTTACTTGTCATTTATCGAGAAATTGTCTTATTGAACGGTATGCCTCTTCTTGGGCTTTTTCCAAAATATCGTTCACTATGATTTTATCGAATTTTGGTGCGAATGACAATTCGTATTCAGCTTTCGCTATCCGATGAGCTATAACTTCCGGGGTATCTGTCGCTCTGTTTTTCAATCGTTGTTCCAACGCTTGTATGCTGGGTGGCTGAATAAACAAAGCGAGAGCTTGGTTCCCGTAGTATTTTTTTATGTTGAGTCCGCCGACAACGTCGACATCGAAAATAACATTTTTCCCCGAGTCGAGAATCCGTTCCACTTCGCTTTTCAAAGTGCCGTAGAACTTCCCGGCATAGACTTCTTCATATTCCAGAAATTCGTCGTTCGCTATACGTTCGCGAAATTCATCGGGTGTGATGAAATAATATTCGATGCCGTTTTTCTCAGTCCCTCTCGGAGCACGACTGGTGGCGGAGATAGAGAATGACAGGTTCAAATCGCGATTCAATAACGATTGTATGATGGTGGATTTACCCGAACCGGAGGGGGCCGAAAAGATAATGAGTTTACCTCTTTGTTCCATTACATTACATTTAGTACTTGCTCTTTGATTTGTTCCAACTCGTCTTTCATACGCACGACAATGCGTTGCATCTCGGCATGGTTCGATTTGGAACCGAGTGTGTTGATTTCACGTCCCATTTCCTGACTGATAAATCCGAGTTTCTTGCCTTGCCCTTGCCCGATTGCAGGGTTTCGAGGAAATATTTCAAGTGATTGTCGAGTCTATGTTTTTCTTCATTGATGTCGAGTTTCTCGATGTAGAAAATCATCTCTTGTTCAAATCTGTTTTTGTCGTAATCGAAATTGTCGATTTTGTTCAAAGCGTCGATTATCCGACCTTTTATCTTTTCGATGCGCTCTTTTTCGTAAGGTTCTACCTCTTGTAACAAATGAGTTATGTTGGCGATTTTCTCTTCAAAAAAGGTGTTGCAACATGGCTCCTTCCTGAACTCTGAACTCTTCCAATTGAGAGATGGCTTTGTCGACTGCTTTTCTCAAAGCGTTGAGTTCTGTTTCGTCTATCTCTTGACTTTCGGAGCTCATGGCATCGGGCAGACGTAACAAGATGGAGAACCAGTCGTCGGGCATCGCAATACCTAATTTGACCGAGGCTTCTTTGACTTGTTGGAAATAACCTTCCAAAACCGGAATATTTATTTGGGCAGAAGCCTCCTTGCCGATAGCTTCGCTGTATACGAAGAAGTCTACTTTCCCACGTTCCAGACGTTTGGCTATTTCGGATCGAATTTCCATCTCCATTTCCCTGTATTGCTGAGGAATACGGGTCGATAAATCGAGTTGTTTACTATTTAAGGATTTTATTTCGACAGTTATTTTTTATGCGGTAATTCCACTACGGCTTTACCAAAACCGGTCATCGATTGTATCATAAGTCTGTAAATGTTTTTGCAAATTTAATCTTAATTCCGATGAGAAAGCAATAAATTGAAAAAAAAGAGCTAATTTTGTACACTCGTTAACGTTGATTATATCGATGGTTTATCGCCTTTCCGACCGGGTATCGGGAGATGAATCATACTTTACGGATTGAATTATGCCGAATATTATACATATAGAGACTTCTACGTCTGTTTGTTCCGCCGCCTTGTCTTCCGATGGTGTCGTTCAATGCCATTTCGAGAATTTCGAGGGCCTTCGCATGCTTCGTTGTTAGGAGTATATGTAAAACAGATCATGGATTTTTCGAGAGATAAAGGAGTCAAGGTGGATGCGGTTGCCGTGAGTAGCGGTCCCGGTTCCTATACGGGATTGCGTATCGGTGTTTCGGAAGCCAAAGGTCTTTGTTTCGGATTGAAAGTTCCTCTCATCTCAGTTCCTACGCTCGAACTTTTGGCTTGTACGACCATGTTTAGAAACTATTTTGAGGAAGATGTGTTATATTGTCCTATGATCGATGCCCGTCGCATGGAGGTCTATTCGGCAGTTTACGATAATGCGTTGAATGATGTCGTTCCTGTCGGTGCGTATGTAATCGACGAGCATACTTTCTCGGACTTGTTGGACAATCGTCGGATCGTATTTTCGGGAAACGGCTCGACAAAATGTAAAGATGTGATTAAACATCGCAATGCCATATTTGTAGAAGGAATAGTTCCTTTGGCTACCGATATGTTGGCATTGGCCGAGCGTGCTTTCCGTAACGGGCAATTTGAAGACGTGGCTTATTTCGAACCTTTTTATCTGAAAGAGTTTATAGCCACGACTCCTAAAAATAAAATATTATAAAAGTTATATCAATAGAAATTATATGCAATATACTTCGGAATTGAAAAGACTCGTGTTGCCCGAATATGGCCGCAATGTGCAGCAGATGGTAGATCACTGCATGACCATAGAGGACAAAGCGGAACGTACCCGTTGTGCCAATACGATTATAAATATCATGGGGAATCTGTTTCCTCATTTACGGGATATCGAGGACTTTAAGCATAAATTGTGGGATCATTTGGCTATCATGGCCGATTATAAGTTGGATATTGATTATCCGTATGAAATCATCAAAAAAGAAAATCTTCATACCGTGCCCGAGTCGGTTCCTTATCAGGCTTCTCCCATAAAGTATCGTCATTATGGGAAAATTATGGAAGAGATGTTGAAAAAGGCGGAGTCGATGCCCGATGGACCCGAAAGGAGTGCATTGGTTTCCATGCTGGCGAATCATATGAAAAAGTTGTTTTATCAATGGAATAAGGATTCGGTGGAAGATGAGAAGATCTTGAAAGATTTGCGCGAGTATACACATGGTGTGATCGATCTCGATGCATCCACATATCATTTGAGAGATGTGAGGGAACCGGTCGTGCAGCAGCGTAAATCAAAAAATAATTCGAAAAAAGCGGGTAAATAACCGCTTTTTTGTATCTTTCACTCATTAACCTTAATAGAGAAAGAGAGTATGGCATCTTTATTATTGAAGGCGGGCATCGCTTAAATGGTGATCTGATACCGCAAGGAGCTAAAAATGAGGCGTTGGAGGTTTTGTGTGCTACACTGTTGACCCCGGAAGAAGTGAAGATATACAATATTCCCGATATACTCGATGTAAATAATTTGATACAACTTTTGCGAGATTTGGGCGTGACGGTAAAACGCATAGGTCTGAATGCGTACAGTTTCAAGGCCGATAAGATAAATCTCGATTATCTCGATAGTGACGAATTTTTTCAAAAAAGGAGCTTTTTGCGGGGATCGGTAATGATTATCGGACCTCTTGTGGCTCGTTTCGGGTATGCCGTTTTACCGAAACCGGGAGGCGATAAAATCGGAAGACGCCGGTTGGATACCCATTTTCTCGGTATCCAAAAGTTGGGAGCTACATTTAATTATTGTTCCAAAGCCCAGCGTTATGAAATTAAAGCCGATAAATTGCGGGTAGTTACATGTTGCTCGATGAAGCATCGGTTACAGGTACGGCAAATATTCTAATGGCAGCTGTATTGGCCGAAGGCGATACGACGATTTATAATGCTGCTTGCGAGCCCTATTTGCAACAACTTTCAAAAAATGTTGAACCGTATGGGGGCGCATATCGAAGGTATCGGGTCTAATCTGCTCACCGTTCACGGGGTTTCATCGTTAAAAGGGTGTGAGCATACTATTCTTCCCGACATGATCGAGGTGGGTAGTTTTATCGGTATGGCAGCGATGACACGTTCGGACATTACGATTAAAAATGTATCGTATAACGATTTGGGAATTATTCCCGATAGTTTCCGACGATTAGGGATAACCGTGGAACAACAGGGCGACGATATTCATATACCCGAACATGAATGTTACGAGATAGAGTCGTTCATAGATGGTTCCATTATGACTTTTGCCGATGCTCCGTGGCCGGGATTGACTCCCGACTTGTTAAGCGTATTCCTCGTTGTGGCGACACAGGCGAAAGGTAGTGTCTTGATTCATCAAAAGATGTTCGAGAGCCGTTTGTTTTTCGTAGATAAACTTATCGATATGGGAGCGCAAATCATTCTTTGTGACCCGCATAGGGCGGCAGTCATCGGTCAGGCTCACGCACACACGTTGAGGGCTACCAATATGGTTTCACCCGATATTCGAGCGGGAATAGCCATGCTTATCGCCGCAATGAGCGCCGAGGGTACAAGTCGTATTCATAATATAGACCAAATCGATAGGGGGTATCAAGATGTCGATAAACGACTCAATGCGATAGGTGCGCGTATTACCCGTTTATAGATCGATGAAAGGGTGGTATTTTTGTGTTGTCGTGGCGGGATTGCTCCTGTCTTCTTGTTCGCAGCAAGTACAGGAGTGTGCCGACAGCGGGAAAACTTCCGATACAATAGTAACGGAAGTTCCCGTAGAGGAGACTTGCGATTCTACCGGATACCGTTTGTATCGGAAATATTTGGCTGCGATAGGAGAGAATCCTTCTTATTTTCAATGGAAGGATTTCCCAAAATATTTGGGGGCGGCGTATGTCGATGAAAAAGGTCATTTTGTGATACAAGTGCTTGGCGATTCGGCAAAAGCGAGGAAACAGATTGTCGAGGCCGTCGGGAGCGACGAGGTAACGGTTATTCCCCGACGAAATTCTCGGCAGTTATTAGATTCGTTGTATGCCTATTTGTGTGAGATACGCCGGTTCCGGGCCGATGAACCGACGGTTGCAGTGTTCGATACGGTTTGTTACGATGCCCGTGACAGTTGGACGATTTATGTACATGTCAAAGCTCTCGATTATACCACGCCCGAATATGTCGATAGCCTGTACCGGTATATCGGGGAGTTCCGAAAAAAAGTTTTACTTTCTCGATGGGTGCAGGTAGAGGGAAAATACACGGTTGTAACCGGTGTGGATTTGGACGAAATAAAAGTGAAAGAATGATTACAAGGGAAGAATTGATAAGGATAGGAAGGTTTAATAAGCCTCATGGAGTGAAAGGCGAGTTGTCTTTTACTTTTACCGATGATGTGTTCGACCGCACGGAGTGTTCTTATATCGTATGTGAGATAGATGGCATATTCGTACCGTTTTTTTATCGAGGAATATAGGTTTAAGAGCGATACGACGGCTTTGATTAAATTGGAAGATGTAGATAATGAAGCGGATGCGCGTCCCTTTACTTTACTCGATGTTTATTTCCCGAAGTCTTATTACAAAGAATCGAATGAAGATGAAGCTCCGGGAGATTACTTTTATAGGCTTCACTGTGATCGATAGCGAGAAAGGAGAGTTGGGAAAGATTGTCTCGATCGATGATTCTACGGAAAATGTATTGTTTGAAGTGGAATATAACGGGCGATTGTTGCTTATACCGGCTGTCGATGAATTTGTTTGTGAAATAGACGAAGATAATCGCAAGTTGTATCTGAATATCCCCGACGGATTATTGGATTTGTAGTTCGAAAAATAATCGGTATGGAAACAAAAAAACGGGCTGTATAACAATTTATACAGCCCGTTTTTGGGAGGATAATACGAAAATCATATCTCGATGATTTCATGTTGTAAGGTTTGTGTGTCGAGCAGGAAAAGTTTCCCACTTAAAACTTCGCCATAGCCGGTAATGATTTTAATCACTTCTGCGGCTTCCATGCAGCCGATAATTCCTGGAATAGTGCCGATAACTCCTCCGGGACGAGCCGGGGGAATAACTTCGGGGCGGGGATAAAGATCACTGTATCGAGATCCGCCTCGGTAATTAAAGACGGAAACCTGTCCCCGAAATTCCGAAATGGACCCATATACATAGGGCTTTTTGAAGCGGGAACAGACATCGTCGATCAGATAACGGGTCGCAGCATTGTCGCATCCGTCGACAATGATATCGTAAGCGGAGACAAGTCGATTTGCATTGTCGGGGGTGAAGCGGTTAGGATAGGTCTCGAATCGAGTTGAACTGTTCAAAGCCGACAGTCTTCGACAAGCGCACTCGACTTTCGATTGTCCTATTTCTGCCTCGGTATAAAGAATTTGCCTTTGTAAGTTGCTTTTTGAAACGATATCATCGTCGATAAGTCCTATTTGTCCTACTCCGGCAGCGGTCAGATATAGAGAGATGGGAGAACCTAACCCTCCTATACCGACAATCAATACCTTAGCATTCTTCAATTTTTCCTGTCCTGCTTCCCCGATTTCGGGAATCATGATTTGGCGGATATACCTTTCGTTCATCGATCGAATATTTTGTCCCAGTCTTTCCATACGACCTCATACCCCATAGCCTTGACTGCTTGTTCTACTTCGGCAGGTGTCCGTTCGTCGCTGACAGAAAATTGTTCTAACGCTTGCGGATAAGTGGCATAACCTCCCGGGTCGGTTTTCGAACCTGCGCTTATCGAAGTCGCTCCGAGAGTGGCGATGTGGTCTCTGAATTTTGCGTTTTCTCGGGTGGATACGGAAATATCCACGTCGTGGTCGAAAATACGAAATGCAAAAATCAACTGTGCCAGCTCTTTATCCGTCATGATTACATTGGGTTGAAAATGACCTTCGGACGGGCGCATGCGGGGAAGTTGACGCTATATCGAGTTTGCCAATAGTGCTTGCGCAAGTATTGCAAGTGTATGGCCATCATGGTTACATCGGTACGCCAGTCTTCCAATCCGATGAGCACTCCCATACCTATTTTGTGTACACCGGCTTGTCCCATTCGGTCGAATCCGTTTACTCTCCATTCGAAGATAGATTTCATGCCTTTCGGGTGGTATACTTTGTACCGGTCTTTATGATAGGTTTCTTGAAAGCATACCACGCCGTTGAGACCCGATTGGGTCAAGCGATAGTAATCTTCGCTTTTGAGGGGCATGACTTCTATCGATAGGTTCGAGAAGTAGGGACGTGCGATTTGTAGAGCTCGTTCCAAATAATCGACTCCGGCATCGCGTGGATTTTCTCCGGTTACGATAAGCAAATTCTCGAACGGTCCCATTTGACGGATTGCCCGGCATTCATTTTCGATTTCTTTCTCGGTAAGAATAATTCGGGCAATGGGGTTATTGTGATTGAATCCACAGTAGACACAGTGGTTTGTACATGAATTGGTGATATAAAGCGGTACATACATCTGTATCGTTTTGCCGAAACGTTCTTGGGTATAGAGCCTGCTCAATGCCGCCATATGTTCTATATAGGGGGGCGGCAGCAGGTGAGACGAGCGCCATGAAATCGTCGAGTTGTAAATGCTCTTTACCAAGAGCGATTTCGACATCACGACTCCGTTTCGAAGCTATGCAGGCAGTTATATCTTCCCAAGAATATTTTTCTAATTCACTGGAAAACATCTTTTTGTAATTTTTTTAAATCGTTAGTCGTTTAATGAGGGTTTTACATTTTTGCAATTCTTTCATGGTTAGTTCATGGTGCTGTTTGGTTCCGCCCTTTTGCAGGACACCTTGTACTGAAAATCCGCTCCATTTCAGAATTTCACGCAGTGCTTTTACCGTACCTCGGGTTTGGTTGAACCAGATATTGAAAGGCCATGGGGTGGAACCAGTGCTTACAATAACGGCCTTTTTGCCTTTGTGTAGGGGGGGAAATCCTTTCGGACTTTCACCCATCAAGCCGTAGACCAGTCGGTCGAACAGGATTTTCAACTGTCCGCTCATGTTGCCCCAATAACAAGGGAGATCCGATGACGAGGGCATCGGCCTCTACAATTTTGGCGAGGGTGCGTTGGGCATCGTCCTCTGGCAGGACGCAGTTATGGCGACTGCGGCAACTCATGCAGCCAGTGCAAGGGTGTATGTCTAACCGGCACACCGGTACGACTTCTACCTCGGCATGGTGTTGCCGAGCCTCGTTGGCCATCGTGTCCAAAATTCGGCTTATCAAGCCGTTGCTTCTCGGGCTTCCGTTTAGTATCAATATTTTCATATTACGTGTTTGAGTCATGAACAGGTTTATCATTCCTTTTCTATACAGTCGGTAATATCTTGCGACAGGCGCATGGCGCAGAAGTTTGGTCCGCACATGGTACAATAATTACCGTCGTGGAACGAGCCTTGTTTGTAGTATTCAAGGGCACGTTCGGGATCGAGTGCCAAATTGAATTGGTCTTTCCAGCGGAACTCATACCGGGCCTTGCTCATGGCATCATCGCGTATTTGTGCTCCGGGAAATCCTTTGGCAAGGTCGGCGGCATGTGCAGCTATTTTATAAGCGATAACACCGTTACGCACATCTTCTCGATCGGGTAATCCCAAGTGCTCTTTGGGGGTTACATAACAGATCATAGCTGTGCCTAACCACGCGATTTGAGCCGCTCCGATAGCCGATGTAATGTGGTCGTATCCCGGTGCGATGTCGGTCGTCAATGGGCCTAACGTATAGAAAGGAGCTTCGTGGCAACTGTTCAGTTCTCTTTCCATATTTTCTTTGATTTTGTGCATGGGGATATGGCCGGGACCTTCGATAATGACCTGTACATCATGAGCCCATGCTTTTGTAGTGAGTTCGCCCAACACATCGAGTTCGAGGAATTGCGAACGGTCGTTGGCATCGTGTATCGAGCCCGGACGCATACCGTCACCCAGAGAAATCGCTACGTCATATTGTTTTAAGATTTCACAGATTTCATCGAAATGTGTGTACAGGAAACTTTCCTGATTGTGAATGACGCACCATTTTGTCATAATAGACCCTCCGCGCGATACGATTCCGGTAAGTCGTTCGCCCACCAAATCGGCATGAGCTTTCAACACGCCGGCGTGAATGGTGAAATAGTCCACTCCTTGCTCACATTGTTCGATAAGTGTGTCGCGGTAAATCTCCCACGACAGATTTTCGACTTTTCCATTTACTTTTTCAAGGGCTTGGTAGATGGGGACAGTTCCCACGGGGACAGGACAGTTCCGGATAATCCACTCACGGGTTTCGTGTATGTGGTCGCCGGTCGATAGATCCATCAGTGTGTCGCCCCCCCAGTGGCAACTCCATACGGCTTTGTCGATCTCTTCTTCTATACCCGAGGATAGCGCAGAGTTCCCGATGTTAGTGTTTAATTTGACCAAAAAATTACGGCCGATAATCATCGGCTCGGCTTCCGGGTGGTTGATATTCGCCGGAATGATCGCTCGCCCGGCGGCTATCTCTTGTCGCACGAATTCGGGTGTGATGTGGCTTTTAATGCCTAATTGTTCGTTTTGCAAGTTTTCCCGTATGGCGACATATTCCATTTCGGCCGTGACGATTCCCTGTCGGGCATAATACATTTGCGTGATGGCATGTCCCGGTTTGGCTTTGTAGGGAAGGGGAGTATTTTTGAACCGTATAGGGTCGAGAGACGGGTCGTCACGACGGGCACGGCCGTATTCCGAGGTGATATCGTCTTGTCGCTCCACATCGCCTCGCGCCGTAATCCATGATTCGCGCAGACGTGGAAGCCCTTTGTCTATATCTACCGTAATATCGGGATCGGTATAAGGCCCACTGGTGTCATATACGTATACGGGAGCGTTGGGCGTGTGTATCCGTTTTCCGTTTTCTACGGTGACTGTGTCGGTGAGGTTTATTTTTCGCATCCCCACTTGTATGGGAAATAATTTCCCCGGAATATATATTTTTTCGGAACTGGGATAAGAATCTTTGATTATTTTTTTTGTGTCCATATTACTTTTGCGTTTAATCTAAGAAAGAGGTTAACGGGCTGCTGGCTTGTGCAAAATGGTATTGTGCGCCTAATCCGGCTTCGTATGCCCGGCGGCCGGCTTCGACAGCCTGTTTGAATGCGATAGCCATTTCTACGGGATTCCCGGCGACGGCGATAGCCGTATTTACCAACACAGCATCGGCTCCCAGTTCCATAGCTTCTGCGGCATGGGAAGGTGCGCCTATCCCAGCATCGACGATAACAGGTACATTACTCTGTTCAATGATAATTTGCAAGAAGTCGCGAGTGCGCAATCCTTTGTTAGTGCCTATCGGTGCGCCTAAGGGCATTACGGTGGCAGCGCCGACTTCTTCGAGCCGTTTACAAAGTACGGGGTCTGCTTGAATATAGGGAAGTACAACGAATCCCAGTTTTGCCAGTTGTTCGGTAGCTTTCAAGGTTTCCACAGGATCGGGCAGAAGATATTTGGGATCGGGGTGGATTTCGAGTTTAACGAAATCGGTCCCGAAACATTCTCTGAAAATTGAGCCGCAAGTACGGCCTCCTCGGCATTGCGTACTCCCCGATGTGTTGGGTAGAAATTGTACTCTATTGCGGTCGATGTGTGTCAACATATCGTCTGTGGCTTCTTGGGTCATGTTGATACGTTTCATGGCCACGGTAATCATTTCGGATCCGGAGGCTTCGATGGCTTTTTCCATTAGTTCATTTGAGCTGAATTTCCCGGTTCCTACGAATAAGCGGGAGGAAAATTCCCGTCCTCCGATAATTAATTTGTTCATGCTTTACGATATTTATTTAATAGGTCTATTATTTTTTTAGTTTCCTTTTCAGGATCTTCGGCTTGCAAGATAGTTCCCGATAAAGCGGTTCCCGACACTCCGGTTTCCATGATGGCCGGAATATCGTCGGCTGTGATACCTCCGATGGCGACCACCGGAATTTTCAAGTCGTTCGTCCGGCATTGTTCCATGATTCGGGCATAACCTTCGAGGCCGAGGATAGGACTCAGGTTCTTTTTCGTCTCGGTATATCGGAATGGTCCCAAACCGATATAATCGGCATCTTGCCGGACTAATCCTTGTATGTCTTCAAAGGTATTCGCCGTTCCTCCGATAATGTATTTCTCGCCGATAAGCAGACGAGCTTCGGAAACAGGCATGTCGAGCTTTCCCAGATGGACGCCGTCTATGTCGAGGTCGGCCGCCAGTTGGGCATAATCGTCGAGGACGAGTATGGCTTCATGTTCTTTACAGAGCGGAATGAGTTGCTGGGCGGTTTGCCTGACAGCTTCGATAGGAGCACCTTTCATACGGAGCTGTATCCATTTGCAACCTCCGTTCAAGGCGGCGACTGCTCCCTCTATGATTCCGAATCGGGGTGTCTGGTGGGTAATGAATTGTAACATATTTTGTTCGTATTAATCGTTTCTTAATCGAGTGAGCTGTCGAATAACCCCTGCAATGGTCGGTTCCTGCCACAGAAAACCGAGTACGGCGATCCTCCAAAATTCCAATCCTTTATAGCAGTTTTCTTTTCGGGGGTGATACCGCCTAAGGCAATGACTCTCTCGTTGATAACGCCTTCCTTCCCGGCCTTAGTCAGTTGTTCGGGCGAGAATGCGGAACGGTATCCCTTTTTCGATATGCTGTCGAAGATGGGGCTCAAAAACAGATAGTCATATCGTTGTCCGTCCGTCAGTTCCTCGATGGAATGGCAAGAGCGGGATAGGGTGGGGATATAGTCGTTCGACAGAGGTCGGTAATGCGGATTCCTTCCATTGAGATGAACACCGGCAAGCCGGTATTTTTCCGCCAGTTCGAAATGGTCGTGAAGTACTATTCGATCGTAATAGCGGGGAGGAATCGAGAGTAACAGTTGCTCTGTTTTTCTCCGGAATACTTCGGTTTGCGGAGGTGGATTAAATCCAATCCGTTGTCGAGCAGGGCGGTGATTAAGCGGTTTTCCTGTTCTATGGGGTGTTCCTCTGTAATGCCTATATATTTCATTTCGAGAAATCCGTTCGTTATCCTCCGAATGTAGCCCGGATAATCGTTATCTTGTTCCCATCGGTTAAAAATCCGATCGTTCCATTCATTTTGGGGAACCAGCTTGTTGTCGATGGCGATAGCCGTACCTTCGATGGCGATTTGTTGCATATCGAGTAACTCTTTTACGGAAATGCTGTCTTGGACTTCTATTTCCTTTTGATTAATATAGATTTTCATCTTTAATCGGGTTTAATGGGGTTAAAACACGAGGAGCGAAAAAATGGTTTACCGAACCATGACCGCTTCCTATTGTAATGTCGGCTCCGGTCTGTAAAGCTTGGGTGAGATATTTTTGGCGAGGAAACGGCATCGGTCAACCTGTGTCCCAACGCCAAATAAGAGGCGATGGCAGAAGAAAAGGTACACCCTGTTCCGTGTGTATTCCGGGTAGAAATGCGGGGGTGAGGTGTAGCGAACAGGAACAGAATTGGGCATAAAGAGTATGTCGCAGGATTCTGCTCCTTTCAAATGTCCTCCTTTCACGAGAACGGCACGACAACCGGCTTGAAACAGTCTGTTGGCTGCTTTTTCCATATCTTTCTCACTGTCGATGGCAAGTCCGCTCAGTATCTCGGCTTCGGGAATATTGGGAGTGATGACTGTCGCCTGTGGCAACAATAGTGTTTTAACAGCAGAGATAGCTTCTTCCTCGATTAGCCGACAACCCGAAGTAGAAACCATAACCGGATCGAGCACGATATTCCGTAACGGATAACGTTGTAGGCAATCGGCAATCGTTTCGATGGTCGCGCGAGAGTATAGCATGCCTAATTTAACGGTTGTACAAGGTAGGTCGTCGAGTACGGCTTCGATTTGTTGCCGCACGATATCGGGTTCGATACCTTGTATGTCCCTCACTTCGCAGGTGTTTTGTGCCGTAATGGCCGTGATAGCCGATGTGCCGAACACCCCGATGGCCGACATGGTTTTCAAATCGGCTTGTATTCCGGCTCCTCCACTGCTGTCCGAACCGGCTATTGTCAATACGACAGGATAAGTTTTCATACGGTTTGTTTCATTTAAGGGGATGCACATAAAACCGTATTGAAAAAGATAGAACTATGAACAATTCCTGCGCCGGCATTATCCGTATCAGGTTCATAGGGTATAATCTCAGCCGCTTTTAGGCACCCCTTTGTTTGTGAACAAAGGTATGGATTATTTTCTTACAGCTGATATTTCTTAATATAAATTAATGAAGATATGCTTATTCGAATAAGACGATAGAGGAGTCTTTTAAGGGGGGGACATGTTTTGTTTTTTGAAGAAAGATTCTTTTTTTCACCGAAAGCTGGTTTCAATTGATTGAACCAAGTTGCTTTTTGGGTCGTATTGGACGAAAAAGAGCGCCTCCGGTCTGAGGTGGATTTTCATATTAGGCATATTTCCTGTATATTTGCCTACATATAATAAATATTAGCGTAAAGATTCATGATGAGTATTTTGTTTTTACTTGTGGGTTTGGGCTTAATTCTGTCTGGTGCTAATTTTTTGACTGATGGAGCGGCTGCATTGGCCAAAAGGTTTAACATATCGTCGTTGGTAATAGGTCTAACTATCGTGGCCTTTGGAACTTCGGCTCCCGAGTTGACAGTTAGTATCGTATCGGCTATTAATGGGAGTGCCGAACTTTCTATCGGGAATGTTGTGGGCAGTAACATTTTTAATATTTTGATGATCGTGGGTGTGACAGCAGTTGTTGCTCCTATAACAATAACCAAAGGAACATTGACAAAAGAAATACCGCTCGCCATTCTCTCGTGTGTGGTTGTCTTAATTTGTGCTAACGATGTGTTTTTGGAAACCGGTACGGAGAATATACTGAATAGGGCGGACGGTTTGCTTATGCTTTGCTTTTTTGCCATATTTCTCGGTATACGTTTGCTATCGCACACGATAATACAGAAGAAGAACAAGCTGAAATTAAACCGTTATCTACATGGCGTTGTTTATTGTATATCGTTGGAGGGCTTGTCGTTTTGATTTTCGGTGGTCGGCTTTTTGTCAATGGGTCGAGCGAGATAGCCCGGTCGTTGGGAGTAGGAGAGTCTGTTATAGGATTGACTCTTGTTGCTATGGGGACTTCTCTTCCTGAATTGGCTACTTCGGTGGTAGCTGCTTTGAAAAAAATCCTGAGATTGCTATCGGGAATGTGATCGGATCCAACCTGTTCAATGTCTTTTTTATTGGGCATGAGCGCTACTATTACTCCATTACCCTTGGGTGGAATAACGAATGTCGATTTATTTTATTTATTAGCGGTTTCTTTGTTGTTGTTCTTTGCCGGGAGATATTATAAGGTACGTACGATTACTCGGGTGGAAGGTGTATTTATGATTTTTGCTTATGTAGTTTACACAGGATACTTGATATATATGCTGTAAATACTATATTAAGTTGCATTCGGTAATATTCAAAAATGAAAGAGAGACTGTGTTGTATAAACTGTTGTCTGGTGGTTTCTGAACTATACATAAATGTCAGGTGTTTTTATTGAATTATTAAATATTTTTAATTTCTGTTTTTCGCTGATTTATTTAATATTAGATAAATAATTTGTAAGCTGCTCAATACTATATATTTATCTGGCTTTTTGTAGAATGAGAGCATTTTTTGTAAGATTTCATTGTGTTTTTTAAGAAATGTAGCTACCTTTGTGAAAAATGTGAAGTCAGAGTACTTAGCATAATATGCAGATATGTTTGAATCATTCTGTTGTTATTTATCCTGTTCTTCACAGAAAAGTAAATGTAATTCTTCTGAAATTGATAGTTTATAGTAATCTATCTTTTGTATGAAGCATTATATTTATTTACCCTTCCAATAATGATTATCCACTGAGATAGGGATGGGTCAAAGAGGGGTTATAAGTGATTCTTAGAGCCGGGAAAAGCTTTCTTTTCGGTGTCCCCCAGTAGTATAGAGGCGTATATTTAAGGAATGCATAAAAAATAAAGTAATTTCTTTCGCCTGAGATTTTGGGTTAACAGATAGGAGTGATTTCTTTCATAGTGGGGGCGTTAGTGGATAAAGATATTTTTTGCATAGAATTGGGTCAATATGTTGAAAAAAAATTGGGTTTATTAGTATTGAAAATGATGAATTAAATCTAATATTTTATGGGTTATATTTCGATTTTATTGCTGTCATTTTTTATTAGTTTGGGATTTTCTATTTTTATTATTCCAAGAATTTTATTGATATCGTTTAAAAAAGCATTTATTCGATATGCCAGATGAACGAAAAGTACACAAGGGTATAATACCTCGTCTGGGAGGTGTTTCGTTTTTCCTGCCGTTATTTTTACTCTTTCTTTGATGATAGGGCTGAATAGAATTTACGGGGAGGAATTGTTTCGCTCTATTATCGGAGTGAGTGATACGTCCGTTCTATCTTTTGGGTTGAGTAGTTTATTGCTGTTGTATTTGACAGGTATTACCGATGACTTGATCGGAGTTCGCTATCGTCAGAAATTTATTGTTCAAATATTCTGTGCCATTTTGTTGGTGTCTTCGGGGTTATGGATCAATAATCTTTATGGAATCTTCGGAATTTATGAATTACCTCCGGTAGTGGGACTCCCGTTTACCGTATTTACTATTGTTTTTATTACTAACGCTATAAATCTGATAGATGGAATAGATGGACTGGCTTCTGGATTGAGCGGAATAGCATTGTTATTTTTTACTATATTGTTTATTTATCAGAGGGAATGGCTGTATGCGGCTCTCGCTATCGTAACTTTGGGAACAATTATTCCATTTTTCTATTATAATGTTTTCGGAAATCCAAACCGAGGTAGAAAAAATTTTTATGGGTGACACCGGATCGTTGACTATTGGCTTTATATTGAGCATTTTGGCGATTCGGTTCAGTATGTATGATAATGCAGTGTTACATCGAGTTCCCGATGCTATCGTAGTTGCTTTTTCTTTGCTGATTACACCGGTATTTGATGTCGTTCGGGTAATTTTGCATAGGGCACGTTTTGGTAAAAACATTTTCAGTCCTGATAAAAAATCATATTCATCATAAATTTTTAGCATTAGGATTTTCGCATCGAGCAGCTATGATTACGATATTGTTAATCTCTGCTGGCTTTGCAGCCATGAATTTGTTGTTATTGACTCGTATAAATATAAATTTATTATTATTTTTAGACATTTTATTTGGACCATTATGCAACTTTATCTTACTAAAAAGATTAATAGGAAAGTGGCTGGTTCAAAGGCTTGATATGTTAAATTGTTATTTTAGACAAATGAAATATATTTCGAAAATTCTCTTGGCTGTGATACTTGTAGGTTTGGTATCATGTGTGCCTTCTAAGAAAATGGTTTATTTGCAAGGAGCCGATGGCTTGGAGCAATCCCTCAAACCATAGCACAAGACTATGAATTAAAGATTGTCCCGGACGACCAGTTACTCATAACAGTGAGTAGTAAAGATGGTGAGTTGCTGGAAATATTCAGCAATAGTCAGGTATTAGGTAGTACGGGGGCATCGACCACGATACAGGAAACTGTCGGTTTAAGGGTCGATAAGGACGGAAAAATAGAAGTTCCTATTTTGGGTGAGATGCAGGCCGGTGGATTATCGAGAAGAGAGTTGGCCGATGCCGTCGAGAACAAAGCTTATCGAGGGGAATATGTAAAAAAGATCCTGTGGTGAATGTACAGATAAAGGGATTTAAGGTTTCGGTAATGGGTGAGGTAAACAGTCCCGGTGTGCAAACTATATCGGGAGACCGTATTACGCTTCTTGAAGCCTTGACTATGGCAGGTGACTTGACTCCCTCGGGAAAACGGGATAATATATTGGTAATACGCGAGGACGGAGACCAACGAAAAACTTATACCGTGGATTTAACTTCGGGCGAAAAAAAGTATTGGAATCACCTTGTTATTATTTAAAGCAGAACGATGTAATCTATGTGCAGCCTAATAAATCGATAGGAGTGAAAGGTAGTTCGACCTTGTCGTTTATTTCTGCCGGTAGTAGTATTATATCTCTTGTAGCATCGGTGCTGTCTATTGTGTCTATGATTATTGTGTTAAAAGATAAGTAACATCTCTATATGGAGCTCATTCAAGAAACTAAGAACGATAAGAAAAATGAAGGAGGGGTAACCCTGCGGGATATTGTCGAGTTGGTATTCGATAATTGGTATTGGATTGTGCTATCGGTCGTTATATGTATGTCGGTCGCATGGTTTTATTTAGCTATGCAAACACCGTTATACAAGAGAAGCGCGGTAATGTTAGTGAAGAGCGAAAACAAATCGGGAAACGATATGTCGGCTGTTCTTGAATTAAATGGGGGCATATCGGGTAGCGGAGTCGAGAATGAAATCTATATTTTGCAGTCGCATCAATTAATGCGTGAAGTTGTCGGACGCTTACATTTGGACGTCACTTATCAGGTAAAAAATTGGTTGCACTATGATCAGTTGTATGCCGAGTCGCCTATCCGGGTGAATTTCTTGAGATGCTTATACGGCTCCGGTTTCTATGGAAATTAAGCCCTTAAATGGGAATCGTTTTTTACTGAATCAACTCAAAATAGGTACGAAGAAAAGTGACAACGAAGGCCAAGAGTTTTTGTTCGGTGATACTATAATTTCCGCAGCCGGTCGATTTATTGTAGAGGATATCCCCGATAAAATATCGGCCTATTATAATGTACCGGTCGAAGTATCTCGTATAGACTTGAATACTGCGGCAAATATTTATCATTCGTTTATTTCGACCTCTTTGGCCGGAGAACGTACGACATTGGTACAAATAAACTGCGTAGACTCGAATATCTCGCGTGCCGAGGCTATATTGAACGCTTTGATCGATGTTTATCGGGAAACGATTATCGAAGATAAAAACCGCATTGCGACCAGTACGGCTAAATTTATTAATGAACGAGTCGAAATTATCAGTAAAGAGTTAGGTGACGTAGAGAATGAATTGACCGATTTCAAACAAAAGAATCGCATTGTCAGTATAGATGCAGCGGCCACTCAATTTATGAGCGAAAGCAGTAAGATGAGAGACGAATTGGTGCAGCTGGAAACCGAGTATGCCATCGCCCGGGCGGTAGAACGTTATTTGACCGATAATGAACATAGTAAGCAGTTGATACCCAATGTATCGGGGGTAGGGGATAGTGGCTTGCAAAATCAGATAACGACCTATAACGAGATTCTGTTACAGAGAGAAAGATTAGCCGCTAATTCGGGTGAGAATAACCCTTTGGTAAAAGATTTAGACAATAATTTAGCCGCGGTAAGAGTCAATCTTACAGCCTCGATGGATAGTTATCTGTCTACACTGAAACTAAAATTGAAAAAGGTCCGGGAGGTCGAGTCGCAAACTCTCGACCATATTGAGTCGGTCCCTCAACAAGAGAAAAAGGCTTTGGGCATTATACGTCAGCAAAGTATTAAAGAGTCGTTGTATACATTCTTGCTGAATAAACGAGAAGAGAATGCTTTGCAGTTGGCTATTACCGAGGCCAATATACGGGTGATCGCGTCTCCCTTCGGTTCGTCGGCGCCCGTCGCCCCGGCTCGCAGAATGTTATTGATGGGAGCCTTTATCGTGGGACTCATTATACCGTTGGCGATACAGCTTTTGCGATTACTGTGGAACACCGGTGTGAGGGGGCGTAAAGATATTGAGGATTATACGTCGATGCCTATATTGGGCGAAAGCCCTTTAATGAAAGACCGAGATGGAGAACAAGCCATTGTCGTGGAAGAGAATAAGACCAGCAGTGTGGCCGAGTCTTTCAGATTGTTACGGTCCAATATGGATTTCGTTGCACCTCAGGCACGGGTCGTTATGTTTACGTCTACTATGCCGGGCGAGGGAAAAAGTTTCGTTTCTCGCAATTTTGCCGTAACATTGGCTATGACCAATAAAAAGTGGTTTTGCTCGATATGGATTTGAGAAAACGCACATTGAGTAAAACATTGGATCTGACTACGAAAAACGGTGTGTCGACTTGGCTTTCCGGGAAAAACAACAGTGTGTCCGAGCTCGTTCAGTCCAGTAACATTCATGCGATGTTCGATATCATCTCGGCCGGTATTGTACCACCCAATCCTTCGGAATTGTTGATGAGCGATCGATTACCCGTTTTGGTGGAAGAGTTGAAGAAACAATACGATTATATTATATTGGATTGCGTGCCGGCATTAGTCGTGGCCGATTCTTCTATCATTGGTCGGGTAGCCGATCTTACGGTCTATGTAATCCGTAACGGAATGTTGGATCGCCGTTATTTGCCGGAATTGGAAAAACTCTATCGGGAGAATAAATTCAAGAACCTTACGGTCGTCATCAACGGTATCGAAATGGAGAGCAAAAAGTATGGATACGGTTACGGCTATGGTTATGGATACGGTTACGGCTATGGAGTGGAACAGGGAAGAAAGAAAAAACGTAATGTCATCTATAAAATTGCTCATAGAATAGGACGGATTTTTTAGGGGGTAAATTCATCTGTCTTTTACCTCTTGCTTTGAATCCTGTTGGTACTTTGATGCTATTGCTTATTACCCATGATGAGATAGAGGGAAAACAATAGTTGAAGCGTGGATTTGTAAAATAGAATTGAAAATAAAACTGCTCCTGCTTCGATGTAAATCCAAGACAGGGGAGACGCTGGAAGAAACGATAGTTTCAGAGGAAAAGGGTTAAGTATTTCTTTCGGTGATAATAAAAATAGAATATCTTTGTATTATATGCCTCAACAAGAATCGCGGGTCAAAAAATCATTGTTGAATGCAAGGGTCAATCTCATATTCTATTTCCTGACTCTTATTCTCTCGTTTTTCTCCCGGAAGATATTTCTCGATACGCTGGGAGCTGATTTTGTGGGACTCACCGGCACGTTGCAAAACCTGCTCGGGTTTCTTAATTTGGCAGAATTGGGGATAGGAAGTGCCATAGGTTATGTGCTTTATAAGCCCCTATTCGAGCACGATGAAGGAAAGATTAACGAGATTATCTCTGTGTTCGGTTATCTCTATCGTTGGATAGGTTTTATTATCTTGGGTGCAGGCATTGTATTGGCTTGCTTTCTTCCGTTGATATTTCCCAATACGGAGTTTGAGATGGGAGTTATCTTTTTTGCCTATTTCTCGTTTTTGGCCTCCTCGTTGATCGGTTATTTTGCCAACTACAAACAAACGCTCTTGGGAGCCGACCAAAAAAAATTATGTGGTCACCGCCTATTTCCAAACAGCAACTATTATTAAGACTCTCATTCAAATGGCTTCGGCCTACTATACCGGCAGCTACTATCTGTGGGTTGCCATTGAATTAACTTTTGGCATCATTTATTCTTTCATATTGAATTGGAAAATCAATCAAGTCTACCCGTGGCTTCGTAGTGAAGTACGTCAAGGCAAGCAACTATTCAAAAAATATCCCGAGGTGATGATTAAAACCAAACAGCTTTTTGTTCATAAAATCGGGGTTTTTGCTCAATGGCAGACAGTTCCTTTTTTGATTTATTCTTTTTCTAATTTACAAATGGTTGCTTTTTATGGTAACTATACAATTATTACGGATAAAATTAGTTTATTGGTTAATAATTTGACTGAAAGTACAACAGCCGGAGTAGGAAGTCTTATAGCAGAAGGAAATAAGCGCAATATATTGAAAAATTATTGGGAATTATTCTATGTTAGGTTATACATCGCTGCTGTTGTTGTATTTAGTATTTTTTGTTTTTATAGAACCGTTTATTTCTCTTTGGCTTGGGACTCAGTATATCCTTCCTAAATCAATTCTTATTATTTTATGTATCAATATTTTCATTAATCAAACTAATGGAACAACGGGTCAATTTATATTTGGTTATGGTATGTTTAATGATACATGGGTTCCGATAGCTCAGTTTGTAACGTGTATTTTATTATCTTGCTTATTGGGCTTTTATTATGGTTTATTGGGTGTCTTAGTAGGAAATACATTGAGTTTATTGATTTATATTTATATGTGGAAACCTTATTTTTTATTTCGATGGGGATTTAGATTAAATGTATTGCAGTATGTATATAACTTGGGAAAAGGTATCACTTTATTGTTCGTCCCAATTTTATTAGTGATTTTTATACCGGATTTTATTCATGATGGAGCCTCCTATATAGATTGTATCAATGCTTTGATAAAAATAGTTATATATTCTGTAATTTCTTTTCTTTCTATGATATCATTTTCTAAATATATGAGGAGTTTTGTTTTGCGTATAATAAAATCAATTCTGAAATGACAATTACGTTTTATACTAATTTTATTAATCATCATCAAGTTCCTCTTGCAGATGAGTTTTACAAATTAATAGGTGATGGTTATACAATGGTGACTTTTGAACCGTTGCCTGAAGAATTCAGGAAACGAGGTTATGAAGATTTTCTTATAAAAAATATCTTTTACCAGCATATGAATCACGTGAGAGATTACAAGAAGCAGAAGAATTAGCAATATCTTCAGATGTCGTTATATTAGGTGCTGCTCCAGAGTTTTTGATAAGAGATCGGTTAGAAAAAATAAATTGACATTCCGATATGAGGAACGTCTTTTTAAGAAAATTGACCGCCGTTTGATTCATTTGGAATATTGGAAAAAACTATATAAAGAGCATACTAGATATAGAAGAAAAAAAAATTTATATATGCTTGGTGCTAGTGCATATAATCGATTAGATACGGCAATGTTGTTGTCTTATCCTCATAAATGTTTTAAATGGGGATATTTTATTAATGTACCATCAATAAATATAACCAGCATTTTGCAAGAGAAAGAGGACCAACCTCTTAAAATTCTTTGGTGTGGAACTATTTCGCAGGTAAAACGTCCTGATTTAGCTATTAAACTTGCTTCAAAATTAAAAAAGATCACATCGAATTTCAATTAAATATGGTTGGAAGTGGAGGGGTGGAATGGACTTCGTTGATTACCAATTTAATAGATAAATTGGAGGTCGGAAGATACGTTTCTTTATTGGGAAATTTACCGAATGAAGAAGTTTTACAGATGATGAGGGAGTCTCATATTTTTATATTTACGAGTGATAGAGGTGAAGGTTGGGGGGTTGTTCTAAGTGAAGCTATGGCTAATGGTTGTACTGTTGTTGCATCAAATAAAATAGGAGCAGCTCCTTTTTTAGTTAAGCATAAAAAAAAATGGCATGTTATTTCAATCTGGGAGTATTAAGAGCTTGTATAAAGCTGTGAAATTTATAATTGAAAATAATAGTTTACGAAAACAATTTGCAGTAGAAGCTTATAATACTATTAAAAATGAATGGTCACCTCAGATAGCTGCTGTTAATTTTATTAAATTAGTAGATTCTTTTACAAAGGGACGAAAGTGATATTCTGATAAATGAAGGGCCTTGCAGTCGTGCCCATATTATTAATTCTAAGAAACTTCTTAAATAACATGGTTTCTATTGTAATATGTAATCGAAGTAATAGGATATCTCCTGTTTTAGAAAAAAATATTTCTGAAACCATAGGAATAGAGTATGAAGTGGTTTGTATTGATAATTCTAAAAATCAATATAATATATTTCAGGCATATAATATTGGAGTAGCGAAAGCTCGTTATCCATTAATTTGTTTTATGCATGACGATATATTATATCATACAATTGACTGGGGGAAAAAAATTGTTGCAACATTTTCAGGATTCTAGTGTAGAATGGTTGGGATAGCTGGACCTACATACATCAGTAAGTTTCCCGGTATATGGTGGGGAATCAATCATAGAGATAATCAAACGAATTCTACGCGTCAATATAATTTAGATACTGATAGATTTAATAGGTCAGATAATCATTTAACGTTGAATAACCCTTATAAAGAATCTGTTAGTAATGTTGTCGCTTTAGATGGATTATTCTTTTGTATACCTAAAAAATTGTTTGAAAAGATCTCTTTCGACGAGAGTTTTGGTGGGTTTCATTTTTATGATATTGATATTTCTATACAGATAAAACAATTGGGATATAGAAATTTATGTATTTATGATATTTTGGTAGAGCATATTTCAACTTCCAATCTATCGAAGGAGTGGATTTTTGCTTCAAGAAAATTCTTCTCAAAATGGAAACATGAATTACCAATTTCGACCTATTTTTATAACCAAGAACAAATTGTAAAAATGGAAGAGAATAATCTTCAAACAATGTTGAATATATTGTCTGCAAATCAAATCTCTTTTTTTAAATACTATTCATTAAGGGAAATATTAGAAATTTCGTTTAAATGTAAAGCGTTTGTTCTAAAAAAGATATTGAAAAAATTATGTTGAAAAAACTATGGATTTTTTGTTCTTTAAATAGGAAATATTTTTTATCTATACCACGTAGTCTATATTATAATTTTCGTTTGCTCCCTTTTTCTCAGGCAATAAAAAGTTCCTATCTTTTGTCTAATTATGTGACTATCAAATTAAAGGATGGTTCCAGAGTGGAAATTTCTGCTGAGAAAGTTCACGTTGGTATGATAAAAATAGGTTATACCCAGTGTGATTTTTTTTACTGCGAGACATCACAAATCAGTTTTGAATATTGGTAAGGGGCAGCTTATTTTCAAAGGGTTTGCTAATATCGGGGCAGGGGCTAAGTTATCAATAGATAAAGATGCAAGTCTCATTTTCGATAATCAGTTTTGGTCCACAGGTCCGTTATTGATCATAGCTCGCAAGCAAATACAATTTGGTCGTAACTGTGTTTTATCATGGAATATATCAGTGATGGATCATGATGCGCATGATATATATCATGGTGGAGTGTTAACTAACACTCCACAACCTGTTTTATTTGATAATCACTGTTGGATTGGTTTCAATTCAACAATTTTAAAAAGGTTCAATTATTCCAGAGAATTCTGTTATTGCAGCAAATTCGGTAATAACCAAAGCTGATTTTGAAAAAAAATTCTGTTATTGCCGGTGTTCCTGGAATGACTATTAAGAATGGTGTTAATTGGAATTAATTTTAGTATGTGTTGTGAAAATAAAATAAATGTTAATAATGGGGGGAGATTAAATGATATAGTGATATTGAGATCTATATCTATATTATTGGTTGTTTTTGTTCATTCTTTTTTATATTTATAATTATGGAAGTTTATCCGATATCGATACTATTGTTATAAAAATAGAGCGTTTTTTTTAATTTAGATATTCTGAATAAATTTAGAATGCCTATGTTTATATTTATATCAGGATTTTTATTTTCTTTTTTGCATTATAAAAACATAAATATCCCAAATTTATTGATTTATTTACGAATAAGTTTAAAAGATTGTTGATCCCTTATTGGGTGTTTTCCCAATAACAGCTCTTTTGTTTGGGAAAATTAACTCATTTATCAGTTGATGATTTTTTATATCCTATGGGACATCTGTGGTTCTTACTAATGTTGTTTTGGTGTTTTATCACTACAAAGTTTGTATTAGTATGTCATTTGGATAGAAATAAATATATGGTACTATTAATGTTTATTGTAGCCTATTTATTAGCTTTTTTTTTGAAGGTAATATTACAAAAATTGGTGGTCTTCAAGATTTTGCCTCTAAATTTATTTATTTTTTTACAGGCTTTATTTGTTATAAATATGATAGTATATTTCAATTAAGAAATACAAAACTTTTAAGAATTACGTTATTAGGTATTAGTGCGTTTCTTCTTATATTTTTAGTAAATATATTAATGGATAGTTCTCGTTTTACTTGGGCAAGGTTATTTTCACCTGCATCAAGTATTCTTATTGTGTTATTTGGTTATTCTGTGGTAAATAGGATATTAAATAAGGGTTGGATTAAAGATATTTCTATTTTTGAAAAAAATAAATAAATTAAGTTATGGAATTTATATTTGTCATCCATGGTTAATAGATTCAATAACATCAAATAAAATAATTATTTCGATAGCGAGAGACTATACACTATTATTCCCTCTATTTTTGTTTTTGTTCGCCTTAGGTGTATCTATGTTTTTTTCGAAGTTAATGTTAAAAACGAAGATTGGGCGATTCCTAATAGGATAGAACATTTTTCGTATGTGGGTTGTATGAAAGAAGATTTGTGATAAAAATGAATATAGTATTTGCTTATCCGACGGGGCTTAATCCTCAAAAAGGAGGAGTGGAAAGAATAACCGATATTATAGCTAAAATCCTTTTAAAGAGAGGGTATACTATCTTTTATTTAAATTGGAAAAGAGAGCAGGATAATTATGAATATCCTGTTCCAGTCATTGATTTACCATCTTCCAACCTTGAAGACCCCAACAATTTAGAGGTTTATAACCGTTTCTTAAAGGAAAATCGTATTGATATTATTATCAATCAACATGGATTATATGAAGGAACATACTTTTTGTCTCAGGTAAAAGTCCAAAATGTTAAAATTATTTCGGTTTTACATAGTGACCCTTTTGGTTATTATAATCATCTTTTTTGCCGATTTAATGACATTGAGAGATTCTTCTATTAAAGAAAAAAGTAAAACGTGTAGCTCGTTTTTTTTGTATAGGAGAGTAAAGAAAATTATACATCGCTCGTTGGTTAATCATTATACATTTATTCAGGAACATCCACAATATGTTTGTCTTTTTATCGGAATCTTATAAAGAGAGGTTGGAAGAGTATTGTGATTTGCCAGACAATTATTTTATAAGTATTCCCCAATCCGAATACTTATGAAAATATAGAAATTATACCACATAAAGAACCTATTTTGTTATTTGTTGGACGGTTGGATAATAGATCGAAAAAACTGTTTACTCTTATAGATATTTGGTATCGCTTGTGTAAGTTATATCCTCAATGGAAATTGATAATTGTAGGTGATGGTCCTGATAAAGATGTGTTGATAAATAAAGCAAAGGACATTTCTAATATAGAATTCAAAGGATATCAAGATCCTAGGGAGTATTATGAAAAAAGCATCTATTTTTTGTATGACCTCTATTTTTGAAGGTTTTCCTATGTGTTTGACAGAAGCTATGCAATTTGGGTGTGTCCCTATTGCCTTTGATAGTTTTTCTGCGGTATATGATATAATTAAACCGGGAGAAACAGGAGAACTTGTGAAATCATTCGATAAGAAAGAATATGTAGGGAAATTGATTCATTTAATCGATGATGAAACATATAGAAAGAAATTATCGAAGAATGCTTTTCAATATGTAAAGCGATATGATATAGCGAATATATTGCCTAAATGGATAGAGTTGATAGAAAAATGAAACATATATTATTGGTATTGAGAGAACCTTTTTTAGATAGAATACCTAGTCTAAAGACATTGGTTTGGTTTCTATTAAATCATAATCATCGGATAACACTTATTACATCAGAGTCAAACAAATTTATTTTGTTATCTTTTGATCATGAAAATTTGCAGATAATAAAAAGTAAAACAACGTAGTAAGAGATTTGAGTCGCCAACAACATTAAAATTGTTATGGAAAACTTTGTCTTTTGTATTGACAAGAAGAGTCGATTATTTGATGGGGGGATGCGATTGGAAATATTATTGCTTCGAAAATATCTCGACTCTTGGTAAAAAACATATTTTTTTATGTTGGAATATCCTCAAATCATAACAGAAAAAGTGCAATGTTTAACTAGGCTTCAACGATTGGAAAATAAATCATTGGAAAAATCAGATATTATTATTACGCATGATAAATGGCACAAGCAATTTTTATTGACTCATTTTAATCTAAATAATAAGATACTTTTGTTGCCAAATTCCTCATTTACTCAGAAATATATATGGAAAGCAACTTCTTGCAAAAAGCGATTAGGAGTACAAGGTCAGAAAATAGTATTGCATTCGGGGGGATTTGGTAAATGGTTTAAATGTAAAGAACTTGCAGATTCTACCTATAATTGGGATAAGAATGTTAAGTTGGTTTTTCATGTTAGTCACCGAGTTGAAGATGATAAATATTTTGAGGAAGTCTATGAGTCTGATTATCGAGGAAAAGTCTTGTTTTCTTTAAATCCAGTTAGTACTTATGAATTGGATTCATTAGTAGCTTCTGCTGATGTTGGTATCGCATTATATTCCGAAAAAGAACTTGGTTATAGAGCCACTTATATGGGGTTGGCTGCTGGTAAAATAGGAAATTACTTAAAATGTGGAGTCCCAATTATAGCGACAAAATTACTTTCTTTATCATATATAGAGACGTATCAATGCGGAATATTGGTTGAAAAGGAAAAAGATATAGCATCTGCCATAAATAAGATACTATCTAATCGGGATATGTATTCCAAAAATGCGCATCGCTGTTATCGTGAATTATGGCATCCAGAATCATACTTAAAAAAAAAGTAGGAGAGATTATTTAATGACAATCCTTATTTGCATACCTTGTTTGATGACCGGTGGAACGGAGATTCAGACGTTGAATCTCGTACAGGCACTTTTTGCCGAAGGATATCGGGTAGTAACGACATGCTATTTTGAATATAGCGATGATATGGTCGTCCGATTCCAAAAAGCCGGTAGCGAGGTGGTTTGTCTGAGCCCTACCGGGGCGCGAGTGAATGGTTGGCGGGGAATACTTTTTTTATACAAAGGATTACGCAGGGTATTGAAGCAGTATAAACCCGATGTAGCACATGTGCAATATATGGCTCCGGGTGCTATTCCTATTCTGTTGTTGCGATGGTTAGGTGTACGTCAGATTATTACCACGGCACATACGGCAGCCGATATCTATCCTAATTTACGGCTGGTACATTTTATTCAACGACATTGTGTGCGGGCGTTTACATGTATTACCGAGCTGGCCGAGCGATCTTTCTTCGGGACATCTCGATTGTATAATGAGAATACTCCTTTGAGCAAACGCAACCATTTTACGATTTATAATGCGTTGCCTCCCGGCTTTTCTATTGTGAGAGAGAATAGGAGCTTTGTTCGCCCAATCACGATAGGTGTTGTCAGCCGATTAGAAGAGATTAAGGGTATGGATTGGGTTGTTCCGGCATTTGCACAGGTGAAAAAGCGATATCCCGATACCCGATTGGTGATTGTGGGGGACGGTTCTTTGCGGGTGAAAATGCAACGACAGGCACAAGAATTCGATTGTACCGAATATGTCGAGTGGGCAGGTCGTCAACCGCAGGAGAGATTGACGGAATGGTATCGCCGCATGGATATCGTACTGATGCCCTCCCGTAGCGAAGGGTTTGGACTGACGGCTATCGAGGCTATGGCTAACGGTTGTGTGGTGGTCGCTTCCCTAACGGGAGGATTGCCCGAAGTTGTTCAAGATGGAGAAGTCGGGCTGTTGCACGAGGTTGGTTCAATCGACGATATGGCAAATAAAATCATATCGCTGATCGCGACTCCTGAGTTGTTGCAAAAATATTCATCAAAAGCGATACGGTATGTTCATAGGTATAGTTTCGAACGCTATTCTCAGTTGTTTAATGATTTGTATAAAAGATTGATAACTACTAAGCGGTAAATATGTATTTACTCAACTACATATATTTTCTTATTATCACTCTGTTGGGATTGAAGTTTTTGACAATGAAACGGGGAGTGATGGTCAACCCGCTAAATCGGGAGCAGAAGATGGTGATGGACGGCCCGGAGATGTTTTGGGTGTTGACTTTTTCTACCGGATTATTAGCACTATCGGCTCCCGGAGCATTAGATTTGATGGCTATTCGCTTAATGGTATTAGAGATCTTTTTGCATAGTGGGCCTGTTTATTTGTAAGCGATCTCCGCAATGGAGTCCGGCCATGGTACTCTATTTGTTATATATTGTTTGGTTAGTAATCGGGTTGAGTTATTCTCCGGCTCCCGGATATGGATTCCGGGTAATTTTGAAATACCTCTATCCTCTGTTAATAATGCTTTTTGCTTCGGCGGCAGTGCGGGATAAAGAGGTTTTCTCAAAGCCGGATTAGGAGCCCGGTTAGTGGCGGTTATTTCTATACCGGTATTAATAATACCAATGCTGAATTGGATTTTGTTTCCCGGAGTATTTTGGTATGGTACGGCAAGTGCGATACACTATATTACGATGTGTGTGTTTTCTTTGGCTCTCTTTTATTATACCGATGAAAGGAAGAAGAATCTTTTACTATGCGTGTTGTTTATGCTTCCTTGTTTGGTGTGGGTGTTTCGTACCAGTATTATGGGCACTACATTGGCTTTGGTGACATTTTTCTTCTTTAAATACAAGTTGAAATCGTTACCCGTAATATTTGTTGTATTGGTATTGTTTGTTGTAGCTGTTTTTGCTATACCTTCAGTACGGGAGAAGATGTTTAAGGATAGCGAGAATGTATCTATCGAACAGTTGCAGCGGGGCGAAATCTCGAAAGACGATATTAATAGTAACGCTCGTTTTGCTATGTGGGAAGATTTACAAAGTCGGTTTTATGATGGAAAAGAACTGATGGGTTCGGGGATAGGAAGTGTCCAAAACTATATGTATAGTAATTTCGTGTTTGGAGGCTTGAAAGTGCCTCATAACGATTATGTTCAAATGTCTTGTGACAGTGGTATCATAGGTGTCGTATTATATCTGTTGGCGGTTTTTGCTATTATTGTGCATAGTTTTTTGTATATCAAAAGTATACCGATGTATCTATAAAGATGTGCGCTATCGTAGCCGGGAGTAGCATAGTCGGGGGTTGCTCTTACGATGTATACCGATAATGTGGTCAATTACTCTATGGCGACACTTTCTTATCCGTTCGGATTTTATGGAATGATGTTAGGACTTATAAAAAAAGAAAGATAGTATGAAGAAAAAATTATATGTATATATAGACCCAATTAATATAAAATTTCCGGGCTTTTCTATTATTGCAAATAGGATGGTAAGATATATCCCGAATTGTGAAATTATAGATAATTTATCGAAGTGTAATAAATCGGATTGGATTTTACCAATGGGGATTGTTGCCGGGTTGAATTTATTGAAGGAAGGGGGACATTGTAACACTATTTTTTTTTTGGTGGATGCATTAACCTTAGGATTTAAAAAGTACTATAAAGTTTAGTTGGAAATATAGTTCTATTTTTAAAAAATCTTGTATATTTGATGTATTACGGTTAATAAAATATATACCTATTGAGAGAAAGATTGTTGAAAAATATAAAAAAATTATTGTTGTATCTTCTCATGATCAAAAATATTTAGAGAGAAAATATAAGAAAGCAAATTTTTATACAGTAACGAATGGCGTCGTACTTCCGTCAGAAGACTGTATAAAGGAGAAGCAATTTGGATATACTTTAGGAATATTACATTATTGGGGGTGTGGTGCCCTTATTGAAATCGACTGGTTTGTAAAATCTTATCTTCCTAAATTAAGATTGAAATATCCTCAGTTAAAAGTTATAGCTGCAGGCCGAGGTGCGGATAATACAGTTAAAGAGTATTTTGATAGAAATCGGATAATATTTTTGGGTGAAGTAGAAAATTTATGTGATTTTTTTAATTCTATCGATATATACATAACAACTGTTCGTAAGGAATGTGGAATTTTGAATAAAGTGTTAGACGCATTTGCGTATAAAAAAAAAAAATAGTATTGGGTTTGGAACATAATATGTATCCTTTTTCTTCAATTAAAGATGCTTATTTAACGTATCATAATTATCAGGAAATGTGAGGACGCTATAAAATATATTGCTAATAATAGTCAAGAAATACGTCAAAAAACTTTGATTGCATATAGATATGTACAAGAACAACATAATTGGGAGAAAAATATAAAATTATTGGAGCAAATTATAAATAATGATTATGAGTAAGTTGCTGTTCTTTGCATCAGATTTTAAAATAGGGTTAAGTACGCTTTTGACTGATGAGTTGATAGCGCTTTATCGATATGGTATTGAAGTATGTGCTGTTGCCGGAGAAAATGAACAAGAATCTGGATTGTCGGAGAAAATAAAAATAGAGGCTATTCCGATCTTTCGGATTGATGGTCTAGACAGACATGAAAAATTTAAGGAATTAGCGATTTCTTTAATTGATATAATGGTTAAGAATAAGATACGAGTTGTTCATGTACAAAATAATTGGCAGTTAGCATTGATGGCTTATGTTAAATTCAAATTATGCTTTAAGCAAAAAATTCGAATTATATATACTCTACATGGATTTCGTCATAATCATTTATTGAAATCTTATGTAGCACAAGTAATAATTGGATTGGGATTATTGTGTTTTGCGGATAAAGTAATTTGCATGAGTGGCTATTTGCGTAAAAAATTTAAGCTATTGTCTTATAAAATTGAATTATTGCCGTTAGAGTATCTACTTCTTTTTCTCAGGAAATTATTGTCCGTTACCTCAAAATGGTTTGCAAATGATTTTTCCTGCTCAGTTTAGACATGGTAAAAATCAAGATATCATTATTCGGGCTTTTGCAGAGCATATCAGGCGGACAAATGATAATGATTCAAAGTTAGTACTTCCTGGGGCTGGTGATTTATTGAGTGAAATGAAAGGTTTAACAGAAAGATTAGGTATTTCAAATCGAGTGGAGTTCCCGGGTTTACTTTGTAAGGAAGATGTACGATTATTGTACTTGAAAAGTAATATAGGAATAGTTTCGAGCAATAGTGAGACTTTTGGACAGAGTATTGTTGAACCTTTTGTATTAGGACGATGTGTTATTTCAACCCCCGTTGAATAGCCAATGATATAATACAAAATGGTGTAAATGGTTATATATATACTTCTCAAAAGGATTTGGTAGAAAAATTTGATTATTTGTATACTCATCAAAATATGATTTATCAAATGGGTGAAAATAATTTTAAGGAAAGGGATTTATTTAATTGGGAGAGAATAAGCCAAGTTTATAAAGAAAAAATTTTATTTCTATCTTGATAGACTACATATTCTTATTAATTATGAAAATCCTTATTGTCCATAATAATTATGGGAAGTATAGCGGGGAAGAGGCTGTTGTCGATAAGATGGCAGACATGCTTATGTCTCACGGTCATGAGGTGGCGTTTTATCGCCGGACAACCGAGGGGGTAAGAGAATCGGCCGTTGGGAAGATAAAGGGATTCTTGTCGGGGATTTATTCATCGTCCGGAGTGCGAGGTATGCGGGATGCCTTGCGACGGGAACGTCCCGATATTGTGAGTGTGCAAAATCTGTATCCGTTTATCAGTCCGGCTGCACTTTTCGAGTGTAAAAAGGCCGGAGTTCCGATCGTTATGACTATACATAATTTCCGATTGATTTGTCCCACGGGATTATTTATGCGTGATGGTTTGCCGTGTGAAGTGTGTTTGGAGCGAGGTAATGAGTGGAGTTGTGTACGATATAACTGCGAATGTAGTCGATTAAAAATCGATTGGATATACCCTTCGCAATGTATATGCCCGTTGGACAGGTGCTTATCGAAAGAATGTAGCTGCGTTTGCTTGCATTACCGATTTTCAACGACAGAAGTTGATCGCTGCCGGATATGAAGCCGAAAGGGTAACGGTTATTCCGAATGGTATCGATGCTCCGGCCTCGTATGATTTAACCGGGGGTAATTATGTGGCGTACATCGGGCGATTGAGTTATGAAAAAGGATACGACTTATTGATAGAAGTAGCTCGCAGAAACCCGTCTATTCCGTTTCGATTTGCCGGGGCTAAGCGGGAACAAAGCGATATGGAGATTCCCGGTAATGTCGAGTTCATGGGATATTTACAGCAGGAAGAGCTTTCGGACTTTATTTGTCATTCCCGTTTTGTCGTGATGCCCAGTCGCTGTTACGAGGGGTTCCCTATGGCTATTCTTGAAGCTGCTTGTTACGGTAAACCTACTATCGGGCCGGCTCATGGTGGTTTTACCGAGATTATCGGTCGGGGAGAGCAGGCGATAGGAGACTTGTTCGAGCCTAATAATCTAGATGATTTGGAGCGAAAAGTGGTATCGTTGTGGAACCGTCCCGACGAGATTGCCCGATTGGGTGAGAAGGCTTTCGAGAAACTGAAACAGGGAATATTCGTCGGAAGTAATTTATCAAAAATGGGATAATCTATTTCAAAAATTAATAAAAAGAGTAATTATGCAAGAACAATTTAGGGGGGGCAAAAATCGTGCCAAAATCGAATAATAGGGCTGGATTTAGTTCGAAGCTGTGCGATATTATTTGTGATAGCAGGCCATTTTTTTGTCTTGAATACTCCATTTAAAAATACAGATTTTGGAGGCTTTTCGATGTTTTTGCAGGCAATGTCCATTCCGTTATTTATGACGGGAGTTCCGTTATTTCTTCTGTTGACCGGTTATTTGAATATCAATAAAACGGTATCGAAACGGTATTATAAAGGCTGTATTCGGGTACTGGCTTCTTATTTTCTGTTTTCGCTCCTTACGATTTTGTTTCGTAAATATTATTTACAAGAGGATTTGACTTGGGCAAAATGGATTTTGAAGATGTTCGATTTTTCGGCTATACCATATGCATGGTATATCGAGATGTGGATAGGATTGTTCCTCTTGACACCGTTCTTGAATATGTTGTATAAAGCAATACCTACTCGGTGGCAGAAACAGGTTTTGATATTGACATTGTATGTGATGACGGCATTGCCCGATTTGTTGAATCGGTATGGACTACATTGGGTTCCCGGATTCTGGGCTTCGTGCTATCCGTTGACATTTTTCTTTGCCGGCTCTTATATTCATGAGTATAAACCACGGTTTGAAAGTTGGAAGTTGTGGATTGTGATTTTGTTATTGTGCCTGATAAATCCTGTATTTAATTCATTGTTCGTACATAATCATACGCTTATTCAAATTGCGGGAGGCCCGTGGGGTGTATTTGGAACGGTTATTGCTATGGCATTTTTTTTCTGCTGTTTTATCAGACCGATTTCAAATTACCGGTATTGCGTAAAAAGTTTGACAAAGATTTCGCTTTTGTCTCTCGATATGTATCTATGTTGTTATCTGTTCGACGCAATGGTTTATCCCTATTTCATGGAACACTATTTTGTGAATCAGTCGCAATTTGGGATCTATTTCTTTGTTATTGTTCCCATATTGTTTATTGGCTCATTCTTATTGGCTTGGGTGAAAGAGGGTACATTCTGTTTGGTGAAAAGGTTGATGTAAAAATTTGTACAGTTTTAATTTTTTCTATTTTCTTCTTAGTGAAATTACGAGAAGCCGGGACTTTTGAATCGTAAGCAAGAGGCATATTGTCGTAGATTGTATTTCAGTAAATATTTCTCTGCTTCTGTGATTCCCGTGTTTGGGAGGGGAGAATGGTGTGAAAAAAAAGATTCGGAACGGTGGAGTAGATAGGGAATAACGAAGGATTATATTTCAAGTAGAGTAATACATTTACAAACCGAGTAAATAAGTCATCGATGGGCTCGGTCTGAAATCAAACAAGCGGGTAAGATTGTTTTATAGTCGGGATAGGGGAGTTCCGACAGTCACTTTATATATCAATTTTTTATGGAGAATTATTTCAATATCAGGTATGAGTTTGATAAACGAGCTGTTTTACAGGCTATCGACGAAGCGTTGTTATTGGGGAAGCCGGGATATATATGTGTCTCGGACGGGGTTATTTTAAGTACGGTAAACCGGGACCCGGATTACAGACAGGTTGTAGATGGAGCGATGTTCTCTATTTGTGATAGTGGTTATGTACCCTTGTATTTGCGATGGATTTATGGTATAGAACGTCACCAGTATTGCGGAAGCGAGATTTTTATGGATATTGTCCATATGAAGCGATATAAAAATGGCTTTTCTTGGAACGACGCAAGCGACTTTAAACGGGCTGCAAAATAACTTGTCGGAGATAGATCCACGAATTGCAAACATGTGGTTTTACTCATTACCTTATAAGAGAGTTGAAGAGTTTGACTATCCGGCTATTGCCGAGATGTTGGAAAAAGATGGCTCCGAGATTATTTGGATTGCATTGGGTGCTCCCAAGCAAGAGATATTTATGAGCAAATTAAAACCCTATTTGAAACGAGGGGTGATGATCGCTGTGGGAGCGGCATTCAAATTTTATAGCGGAACCGATGTGAACAGGGCTCCTTATTGGATGGTGCGGGCTCATTTGGAATTTTTGCACCGAATTTATTGCGAACCGAAAAAGCAAATAGGGCGTTGCTCGATGATTGTGGAATCTCTGCCTAAATTGCTTTATCAAGAGTGGAATCGCAAGCGAAAACGTAAAAAATTGGCGGGAAAAACCGAGTGATTGATTCGAGGAAGTAGGCCGGTAGAGCCGAATTTGAAAAATTTGACACTACATTTATCTTTTGTTATATTTATGGAATATAAGAAGCTGTTTTAAATTTATTCCGAGACAGGGGCTCAACATGGCCGGAACATACCTGCTTGCAATGATAATATTATTTCTCAATAAATTTAAAACAGCTTCTAAAATGAGTCTTATCAAAAGGCCTAAGCGAGCTTAACTTTTTTGCTTTCGACTTTCGCTATATTTGTAGAATATAGGATACGGTTCGGCATAGCCCATTCGGAAATGTGATTTCCGTTTGCCTTTGCAATCACCTTTCGCTATATTTGTAAAATGAAGGAATTGCTTCGGTAAGGAACTCGAATAAGCTCGTTTTTTGCATTCGGCTATATTTTTTTATGGTGACATTATAAATAGATGAAATAATCAATAAAAAGCGAATAAATACAGTTATGAAAACAGCGCTAATTACCGGTATTACCGGGCAAGATGGATCATTTCTTGCAGAATTTTTATTGGAAAAGGGCTATGAAGTGCACGGAACGATCCGTCGGTCTTCGGTAGACTATCGTGAACGTATAGCCCATTTGGAAGGGCGACCTCATTTCCATTTGCATTATGCCGATTTAGGAGACTCGATGAGTCTGATTCAGGTGGTCGGGAAAGTAAGGCCCGATGAAATATATAATTTGGCAGCTCAAAGCCATGTACAAGTGTCATTCGATGCCCCGGAATTTACAGCCGATGTAGATGCCACCGGTGTGCTTCGCATTCTTGAAGCCGTCCGCCAATGTGGTTTGGCCGAAACTTGTCGCATTTATCAGGCTTCGACATCGGAGTTGTATGGTAAGGTAGAACAAGTTCCACAAAACGAACAGACTCCATTCCACCCGTACAGCCCTTATGCAGTGGCCAAGCTCTATGGATTTTGGATTGTCAAGGAGTATCGTGAGGCTTATAATATGTTCTGCTGTTCGGGTATCTTGTTTAACCATGAATCGGAACGTCGAGGGGAGACTTTCGTGACTCGTAAGATTACATTGGCCGCCGCTCGTATTGCACAAGGGAAACAAGAGAAGCTCTATTTGGGAAATCTTTCGTCGTTGCGAGATTGGGGTTATGCCAAGGATTATGTAGAGTGTATGTGGCTTATTTTACAGAATGATAAACCGGAGGATTTTGTGATTGCTACCGGGGTACAGCATTCGGTACGGGAGTTTTGTCAGTTGGCATTCCATCATGTAGGTATAGAATTGGATTTCGTAGGCGAAGGGGAGAATGAAAAGGGTATAGATCGGGCGACCGGAAAGGTCGTTGTCGAGGTCTCTCCTGATTTTTATCGTCCTACCGATGTGGTGAATTTGTGGGGTGACCCGACGAAAGCAAAGAAAGAGTTGGGGTGGAATCCCATGAAGACCTCTTTTGAAGAATTGGTGAAGATTATGGTCGATGCCGACATGGCGAAAGTGGCGGTCGAGAGAGCCGGAGACGAGATTCGCATGAACTTGGCTGAATATCTGGAAAAGGGTATTGTTAAATAAGAAAAGAGTCGGTATGGAAAAGAGTGCCAAAATATATGTAGCCGGGCATCATGGATTGGTGGGATCGGCTATTTGGAAGAATTTGCAGGAAAAGGGTTACACCCATTTGATAGGTCGTTCTCATAAAGAATTGGATTTGCTCGACGGGGTTGCTGTGAAGAGATTCTTTGACGAAGAGCAGCCGGAGTATGTGATTTTGGCGGCCGCTCATGTGGGGGATTATGGCAAACAGTATCTATCGGGCAGATTTTATCTATCAAAAACTTGCAAATACAGCAGAATGTCATCGGTGAAAGTTTCAGACATGGAGTAAAGAAATTGTTGTTCTTGGGCAGTACTTGCATTTATCCGCGTGATGCTCGACAGCCGATGAAAGAGGATGCATTGTTAACTTCTCCGTTGGAATATACGAACGAACCGTATGCGATTGCCAAGATTGCCGGTTTGAAAATGTGTGAAAGTTTTAATTTGCAATATGGAACCAACTATATTGCTGTAATGCCTACTAACCTCTATGGCCCTAACGATAATTTCCATTTGGAGCGAAGCCATGTGTTGCCTGCTATGATTCGTAAAATCCATTTGGGAAAATGTTTAATGATGGACGATTGGGGTGCTGTTCGTAAAGATTTATCGTTGCGGCCAGTGGAGGGTATTGACGGAACCGCTACGACAGGAGCTATTCTCACGGTGTTGGGTAAGTATGGTATTTATCCCGATTATGTGGAATTGTGGGGGACCGGGAAACCGTTACGTGAGTTTTTGTGGAGCGAGGAGATGGCCGATGCTTCGGTATATATTCTCGAACATGTCGATTTCTCTGATGTGAAAGGTGATAACCCGGAAGTAAGGAATTGCCATATCAATATCGGAACAGGTAAAGAAATAACCATAGCTGCTTTGGCTCATCGGATACGGGAAGTTGTCGGTTATGAAGGAGAGATTCGGTTCAATGCCGATAAACCGGACGGGACCATGCGTAAATTGACCGATGTTTCCAAACTACATGCTTTGGGGTGGCATCATAAAATCGAGATAGAGGAGGGGGTACAAAAGATGTACGATTGGTATATCGCAGACCACACGGATTTGTTTCGTTAAGATAGTTCTACCCAACATATAAAAAAGCCCAGAAAGATTGAGTTCTTCCTGGGCTTTTTATATTTGACTTTACAGAATATGGCTTGGCTCAAAATAAAACGAATTTATTTTAAGCCCGCTTTCCGTAATGTTTTTTGTTGAAGATGGTTAGTCTGTCCAGCCCATTAACTTACGGAGAAATGGAGTCAGTTCGTCAGCCATTCGTTGTTGTTGTAAAAGGCTGGGATGCCAGCTTGCTCCGTATCCTAATTCTCCGGTTTGGGGAGTCATATCGAAACGATATACTTCGAGGTCTCCGGCTTTGTGAAGTGTATCGGAGAGTCGGTCGAGCGTATTTTTAACCAAAGACAACGACTCACCATGAAGCATACAGCCTGTAAGCCACACGATTTTGGCTTTTGGATAATTATTGCGTACTGTTTTATGGAAAGCGAGATAGGCATTATACAAACGATCCGTATCATAACCGGGCGTGCTGGTATCGTTTGTACCGAGGTTTATGCATACGACGTCTGGGATATATCGGGAGAAGTCCCAAATTTCGGAGGAATCATTGAAAAGAGTTTGATTATACATGGCAGGCATACAATCTGGACTGCCTTCACGTGGCCCGTTATAATTTCGGTAGATACCTATTCCACTGCGAGCTATCACAAAATGTTGGGCATGGAGGTTTCGGGCAGTGATTGCAGCGTAGGTGTAATAGTGATTTTCCGTTTCTTCGGTAAAGGGATCGGAGGCTTCAACACTCTCTATTCCATATCCACATGTGATGGAATTACCGATAAATTCTATTTTGCGTTGTGGAAGGTTTGGCGGGGATACCAAGTTTTTCCCTTTGTCAAGCAAAAAAGCCTTTGAATTCCGGTTGACGATGGAAAGCCTCTATTACATTCATGATAGTCGCAGTATGAACCGTATCGTTTAGTGCAGTGGCAAGGGTAACGATCGAGTCGGAGGGGGAGTTGAATGAAATTTTGAAAGGGGCAGCGTTGTCGATCTTTACCATAAAAAATCCACTCATGGGCTTGGCATACATTTTTTTAGAGATGTACCCCGGAATGAAGCCCGTATTTGAACTCCGGGATAATTGAAACGAATAGCATCCGGAGCTTTATGGCTGATACGACCTATGTATTGAATGTATCGGTGCGAGGAATTTATAAACTCTCCTTGCAAAGAAAGAGTTTTCGAGAAAGAGCTGAACCCTGTCCATAGCAGGGCAATAGTAAAGAAAAAAAAGTTTTTTCATCGTTTTTTATGAGTATTATAAGGAGACAAAGATAATATTATTTTGTAATTATTGCAATGAGTGAAATCGATAGAAATGCCTCCATTTTTATAAAAAGAAAGAGGTATCCTCACGGACACCCCGTCTGAAATTATAAACATCAAAAATAAAAGTTCTTTATAGAATTAGTTTAGTGTCGAAGGTCTGTTATATGTTATAGAAAATAGTTTACTGGTTCTGTCGCCGTTATTGGTCGATAAATTGGAACTTTCGGCATTGTATCTTACAACGACGTTAATATCTGTGTCACTCGGATATTGAGGTAATTTGAAAGAAATATAGTCCGAGCTTTTGCTATCTTTGATATTCCCTTTTTCATATATGAGAAAGAGAGTATCTGTTTTAGCCTCTGGATTGTATAATTTAGGTTGGACTAGCTTCAAAGAGCTCGGATCACCGTTTTCTACATCATGTTTGACATATGCAAAAGTCAATATCGTGTCGTCTTTGCGATAGCTTAGGAAAGGTTCTACACCATATAGTGTGGGCAATGTGTCACTAGCGAAAGAGGATATAGAATTGTCGAATGTATAGTTTTTACAATCGAATTTATGTACCCCTGCAATCGTGGCATTGTATATACCTTGCGCCAATTGGGTTCCCTGATTATCGAAATCGATGGTCGTGGTAGCTAATATTCTGTCGCCTACTTCTAACCTTTCACCTTGTAATTCTGCGCTTGTCGCAGATATACCGGCTCGGTCTATAAACATATAGGAAGTTCCTGTCGAAGTTTTATAGATACTGCCCGTAGAGTATACAGATAAGGTATTTCCACCGTCACCTAAACAGCCGGAAAATGATAAAACGCCACAGAGTAAAATTAGAATAGATACAAGTTTCAATGTGTTCATTATTTTTTGTTCTTAGTTTATAAATGTTGTTCGTTTAAAAGCCAGTTCTTATTCCCAACGTTAATCCAAAGTTGAAAGGTTTATCTTTCCATATATTGTGTATACTCGAATTATTCTCGATATAATATGCGATATGAGGCTCCAAATAAAGTTCCGTTTGCTTATACAGTGTGAGAGCCGCTCCCAATTTGGCCTGTACAGAGAATTGTACATTTTCATGTTCGAGCTTTTTATACCCAGACCCGGAAATTCCTTCGTCGTGTCCTTCGTCTTTCTGTTGTCCGGTAAGGTAAAAATCAACCTTTCCTCCCGCAGAAGCATAAAAAGATGCTCGTTTCACTCGGGCAAATCGATATATAATATCTATGGGAATACCTAAATAATGTAATTCTTGACTACCGTTTCCGTTGGTTGAATGATATTTGGAGTATAAATAAGTGTATATTATACCTGATTCTAACTCCCAATTTTTTTGCCAAACTTTTGGAAACTGTGGCTCCCACAGATAATGGCATCTTGTGGTCAAATTCATAAACTGGATTCCTTCTTGCCGACATCATCATTAGCGGATTTCTCGTGCGAATAGCTTTTGCTGGATTCTTACTGTTTCCAGAGGTCGCATTGGATGCCATAAGTCCGAATTTTAGCCCATTGCTTTTTACCCTTTTTCATCGATTCGGTAATTGCAAGATCGGCCTCTTTCAGTTTTTTGCCGTCATTTTCGAAATCTTCTAACTTTTTCCGATAGGATTGTGAATCGTATTGTTCTGATTTCGTATTGTTAGATCTGTTTTCTACTTGGGATTCATTCATTTTATTCGTTTCGACGATTTCAATTTTTGAGTCAGTTTGAGTTTCTTGCTTTGTTTGACTCTGAGACTGAGGCGATGAAACCGGTAAAAATTTGGGTGTCTCTACCGAAGGAGATTCAATACTTGAATGAAGATTTGAAATAGAAGGTTGTGTTATTGTGGGAGCTGTGTAATCCTCATTAACAGCGAGAGGTGCGGATATTTCTTTATCCGGATATTGCCATAAAGCCACCGTAACGATAACACCCATAACGATTGCAGCGGCCGAATACCACATGATACGACGATAGAGGGGTACTTTATTGGGTACTCTTTTAAGCAATCTCGACTCAATACCCGACCACATGGCATCCGGAACATCGGATTCATGTTGTACCAGTTTGGTGCGTATTGCTTTTTCGAAATTCTGATCGTCTATCATTAATAGATTGTTATCAATACCTGTTTACTTTAATTCTTTAATCCATTTTTGCAGCAATCTTTTTTGCCCGTGTATACTGCGATCTCGAAGTACTTTCATTGATGTTTAAAGTCTCGGCTATTTCTCTATGTGAATAGCCTTCGATAGCAAACATATTGAAAACCGTCCGAAAGCCCGGAGGTAGTTGCGCGATGAGTTCCATCAATTCATCGGCCGAGATTTTTTCTACGGCAGAGTAGTCGGCCTCTTGCTGTGGTTCTAACGCATTTAACTCGACTCCGTTTCTTAACAGATCGTTTTTGCGTAAAGCCTCTAATGCCGTATTGACAAAAATACGCCGCATCCATCCTTCAAAAGAACCTTCGTAACTGTAACTCCGTATGGAAGAAAAAACTTTGATAAATCCGTCTTGCAAAAAGTCTTCTGCCATTTCTCGATTATCGGCATAACGCAAACACACTGACATCATTTTGCGAGCAAAAGTTTCGTAAAGTAACTTCTGCGCTCGAACGTCGTTGTTTTTACAAGCTTCTATCAGCTCTTTTTCATTCATACCGATTTACTCGGCCTGAGTTACTTCTACATTAAATAGATGTAATCAAACCCTTTTTTTGCTGCATGAGATAAAAAATAATATAGCAGTTCTTTGTTAAATAATATTATATCAAAGAACCGCTAAGTGTGGAAATAGGCCAGCCTTCTCACTCCAATTTATGAATAATCAGCCCAGATCTTAATTTAGGTTCGAACCATGTTGTTTTGGGTGGCATTATGTTACCCGTATCCGCTATGTCCATCAGTTGTTTCATCGATACCGGATATAGAGCCAAAGCCATTTTCATTTCACCGCTGTCGACTCTGTGTTGCAATTCTTCGAGTCCCCGGATTCCTCCGACGAAATCGATTCGTTTGTCCGAACGTAAATCTTTTATACCCAAAATATCCCTGAGAATTAGGTCGGAAGATATAGTTACATCGAGTATTCCTATGGGATCGTTATCGTCGTATGTACCTTCTTTTGCCGTTAAGGAATACCATTTTCCATCTATATATAGAGAAAAATTATGTAGCTTTTTCGGTTTATATATTTGCACTCCTTTTTCTTCGACAATGAAATTTTCTTTTAGTTTTTCAAGAAATTCATGAGGGGTAAGTCCGTTCAGGTCTTTTACAACTCGGTTGTAATCGATAATCTGTAATTGAGATGCAGGGAAGCAGACTGCTAAGAAATAATTGTATTCTTCGTCACCGCGATGATTGGGATTTTGCCGGGCTTTTTCATTCCCCACTAGGGCGGCAGCAGCCGTTCGGTGATGTCCGTCAGCAATATATAAACTGGGAATTTGTGCAAATAGTTCTGTAATTCGAGCTATCGTTTTATCGTTGTCGATTACCCAAAAATGGTGTCCGAATCCATCGGGAGCTACAAAATCATATTCAGGAGAAACAGAAGTTTCTTGTTTGATGATTGCATCGAGTTCTGTATTATCAGGATAAGCGAAGAATACTGGTTCGATATTGGCATTATTGACACGCACATGCTTCATACGGTCTTCCTCTTTATCTCGCCGAGTAAGTTCGTGCTTTTTAATTACTCCCGACATATAGTCTTCGACGCATGCACCTACGACCAATCCATATTGAGTATGTCCGTTCATGGTTTGAGCGTAGATGTAATAATGTTCTTTTTGTTATCTTGTACCAACCAACCTTTCTCTTGGAACATATTAAAGTTCTCTACCGCTTTTTGATAAACTTCTGGACTATGTTCGTCCGTACCGGAAACAAAATCGATCTCAGGTTTAATAATATGGTAGAGCGACTTTTCATTACCATCGGCTTCTTGGCGCGCTTCTTCTGAATTGAGAACATCATAAGGTCGTGAGGCCACCTGCTCGACGAAATCTTTCGGAGGACGTATTCCCTTGAATGGTTTAATCTTTGCCATAGTAGATAGAGGTTAGGTTAGTTATTATTTATTGGAGAGGATAATCGTTTGTTCACGATCCGGTCCCACCGATACAATTTGGATAGGTACTTGTAATTCTTTTTCCAAAAATGCGATATAATCATTGAACTTCTGGGGAAATTCTTTTCTGTGTGAATCTTAGTCATATCGGTTTTCCAGCCCGGAAGTTCTACATAAACCGGTTCAATATTTTCTTCAATAGAGTAGGGGAATTCAGTAGTTTCTTTTCCATTTATCCGATAAGCGACACAAGCCTTAATGGTTTCGAAAGAATCGAGAACATCGCTTTTCATCATGATTAGTTTGGTTACTCCATCTATCATAATCGCGTATTTCAAGGCTACCAAATCGATCCAGCCGCAGCGTCGTTCTCGTCCTGTCACAGCACCGTATTCATGGCCGAGGTCTCGTATTTTCTTTCCGGTTTCGTCGAATAGTTCAGTTGGAAAGGGGCCGCTTCCTACCCGGGTACAATAGGCCTTGAATATACCATACACTTCTCCGATTTTACTAGGAGCAACGCCCAATCCGGTACATGCCCCGGCACATACGGTATTCGATGACGTGACGAACGGGTAAGAACCGAAATCGACATCAAGCATCGTTCCTTGCGCTCCTTCGGCGAGGATAGATTTTCCTTCTTTCAGGTAATGATTGATAACGTGTTCGCTGTCAATGATTTTAAATCTTTTCAAGTATTCGATAGCTTCGAACCATTTGGGTTCCAATTCGTCTATGTTGTAATCGTAATTAAGAGAGCGAAGAATATTTTCGTGTTTAGTTTTTGCCGTGGTATATATTTTTTTTTGAAATCGAGGAATATGTCGCCTACGCGAACACCGTTTCTACTGATTTTATCGGAATAGGTGGGGCCGATACCTTTTCCTGTGGTCCCGATTTTGGAGCTTCCTTTCGCAGCTTCATAAGCCGCATCGAGAATTCGGTGTGTGGGTAAAATCAGGTGAGCTTTTTTTGAAATGTAGAGGCATTGGGTGAGATCGTGTCCGCTTTCGGCTAAACTTTCGGCTTCTTCTTTGAACAGAATAGGATCCAAAACTACGCCATTCCCGATGATATTTATTTTCCCTCCTTGAAAAATACCCGAAGGAATAGAGCGTAAAACATATTTTTCGCCTTTGAATTCCAGTGTATGGCCGGCATTGGGGCCTCCCTGAAAGCGAGTGATTATATCATAATTGGGTGTCAATACATCAACGACTTTACCTTTACCTTCGTCGCCCCATTGCAATCCTAAGAGAACATCGACTTTCATAATTTGAGTGTTATGTAAACTTTAATTCGGTTTATTTCTTTTCGATTTTATCTTTTTTGTTTTTGTTGCTACATCGGCTACAAATGCCATAGACATACAGGGTATAGTACGATGTATTGAATTTATTGAATTTGCGAGTATTCAAATTGGACATCAAATCCAAATCTTTTACTTCCCTGACTTTACCACATTTCATACAGATGAGATGATGATGGTTGGCATTATATACTCGTTCATACTGTGCCAGATTACTCCCGAATTGGTGTTTGCGCACTAAGTTGGCTTCGAGTAACAGATCTATCGTGTTATAGACCGTGGCTTTGCTTACTCTATATCCATTTTGGATCATAGCTTCATATAGAGTTTCTACATCGAAGTGTTGAGTTGTCGTGTATATTTTCTCCAATATAGCAAACCGTTCCGGGGTTTTTCGTAAATTCCGGGATTCTAAAAATTGTATAAACAACTGTTTTACAGTTTCTTTTGATTTTTCTTCTGGCATGGTAAACAACCTATGTTACAAATTTAGCTATTTTTGTATTACAAGCAAAACAAATTCAGTTTGAATCGTATCTCGAAAATTCTTTGAACAGTTCCTTTTCTTGGTTTAATTCATCGAATAAGTTACTGTATAACTCATTGTTCTCGAATGAGTTTTTTAAATACGACAGAATATAGACAGAAAGTTTGTCATGATGCATGGCTTGTTTGAGATAATTGACGGCAGGAAAAGCTAAATTGACATTTGGGTCTGCCACTTTTTTTAGTGCGATATCGGCTATCTGCTCGAATATCGAAATGTCGTTTATTTCGTGGTGGTCGATAAGCCAAGCTGTCGCTAACTGCAATCCGGTATACTGTCGTATCATCTTGTCGGAGAGACTCCATGACAGTGCTTTTCGAGGTGCGAATCGGAGTCGGCGGAACAGGCTTTTACAGCATATATCGGCAATTTCGATATTGGGCATATTCGTGACCCACTTTTCTGCTTCATCTTCGTTAAATTCATCTGAGGGGTAGAGCATAGGCGCCAGCATCATCGATTCACGCACGGCGGTATCGTTCCACAAAGCATTTGCCAGTTGAGCATCCGCCGGTATCTCTTCGGCTATTTTTTTTAACAGGGGTAATGTTAGTCCAAAGTTTATTTTGTAGTTGGCTCCGAGATTTCTCATGTTTTGAGAAACGATCCCGTTCATTGCCTGTCTGAATTTAAGTTTTATGTCTTTGATTCTTTGTTGCATGATGTGTAATTGAAATTTGTTGCAAGATACAAATTAAAAATAAGCGAGTAAAGATGTTTTGTAGAAAAAGAGCACCCCGATATATCTGGCATATATCGGGGTGAGGGTAGTATCGTTGTATCGATTATTTACAAACAACGGGTATAGACGTATAGATAGGCAGAGGAGAATAGTCTTTGGAGTATCTCAACATTTGCTCGGCATATCCTTCGTTATAGGAGATTTGTATGTCGGTTATATTTCCGTTCTCGTCGGTGATAGGTGTATAGACCGGATTTACAAATCCTTTGTACGGAGCTATGTGTAGGTTTTCATATCGAGCCAATACCTCATTGTGCAAATCTTGGTCGACAATTACTCCATACTCCTCGACTAAGTTTTTACCGCTTTCGTAATCACCTTCCGATTTTATCCGTTGTACTTCGGCCAGTAATTTACCGAACAAACTCCGTAGTTTTTCATAATCATTGATGACAACGTAAGTTTTTCCATCACGTTTGGCAAATTCCACGACATTGTCGGCTTTACCATGTTCGTAGGCCCAACGGGCGATTAATTGGCGATTACGCATGTGCGACTCTTCTATGTTTTTTCCCGGTTCTATGCGGGTGAGCTGAGTCATGAGCCCGTTCATCATGTATTTGTAATAAGCTGCTTTGTAAGCATCTTCCGAAGGAAGAAGACCTAATTCCAATATTTTGGGATCGGCCATATAATATAGAGCGAACAAGTCGGCACGAGCTTCTTCCAATGTGGAGCTATATGCTTTTTAATGCATCGGGATCTACACCGGGTAACAATTTACCGGATCCATGACCCAAGCATTCGTGTAAATCGGTGTGAAGGTTGTCGGCTTGGAAGAGGTAGTTATTCATCAAATTCCGTTCGGTATCGCTCCATACGAACTCATCGTTGAATCCGTTACCTTGCGCGGCTTTCTCGTAAGCCTCGGTAATGTTTTCGATCGTTACCGATTTTGATCCGTGAATGTGGCGAATCCAGTTAGAATTGGGTAAATTGATACCTATGGGGGTGGAGGGGTAACAGTCTCCGGCTAACATGGCCGCTGTGATTACTTTGGCTGAAACACCTTTTACTTTATCTTTTTTTTTGAATCGAGAATCCACCGGAGAATTGTCTTCGAACCATTGAGCGTTATCGCTGATCGTATGAGTCCGTTCCGATGCTTCGAGATTTTTTAAAGTTGACGATAGATTCCCAGCTCGCTTTCATGCCCAATGGATCGCCGTAAGTTTCGGTAAAGCCGTTGACAAAATCTACTTGGGAATCGAGATCTTTTACCCAGAGAATGGCATATTCGTCGAATTGTTTCAAATCACCGGTTTGGTAATAATCGATGAGTTTCTCGATGACTTCTTTCTGTTGTTCGTTTTCTGCTACGCCGGCAGCTTTTTCGAGCCAATATACAATCTTCTCGATAGCTTCGGTATAGAGTCCGCCCACTTTATAGGTTTCTTCTACGATTTTTCCGTTACGTTTTACTAAACGACTATTCAGTCCGTACGAGATAGGAGTTTCGTCTTTGGGATTTTTCATTTTGTTGTAAAACGCTTCTGCCTCGGCCTGAGTTACACCATCGTAATAATTGCATGCCGAGGTGACGATGAGGTCTTCACCGGCAGCTTGATTTACTCGTTTGGGCATGACCGAGGGATCGAAAATAACAGGAGTCAATGTATTGAGTAGATCGTCTACACTTGCACCAGTAGTTAGAGGAAGTGTTTTAGGGTCGAGCGATTTAACAGCTTCGGTAAAAATTCTTGTGAAAATTCGGGAACAAATTTGTCACAGCCGTAGTGATGGTGAATTCCATTTGAAAACCACACCCGTTTCAGATAAACTTCAAAATTTTTGAAATCCTGACTTTCGCGGTCTCCGGTATAGTTTTGATAGATTGCTTCGAGAGTGCGGCGAATGGCCAAGTTCCATTTTCCGTTTTGGTCATAAAGTATATCCCGGCCGTATGCCGCAGCTTCGGAGAGGTAATAAACCAATTCTTTTTGTTTTAAAGATAATTCCTCGAATCCGGGAACTTTGTAACGCAGGATTTCAAGATCGGCAAACGATTCTACGGTTTAATCGAAGTCGTCTTTTTCCTGTTTGGTAGCACAAGATGCTAAGATAAGCAATGAAGCCATTGTACAAACAATTTTTTTCATATAACGTGATTTTTTGAAATTTGGTTTATTCTACATACAAGACTAACCCTTTCAAGTATTCACCTTCTGGGTGATAGATATTAACCGGGTGGTCGGCGGGTTGAGTCAGTTGGTGTAAAATGCGGACATTGCGTCCCGATTGTGCTGCGGCGCTGAAAACAGCCAATCTGAAATTTTCTTTACTTACTACTTGCGAACAAGAGAATGTGAATAATATTCCTCCCGGACGAATTTTTTCGAATGCTTTTGCATTCAGTTTTCGATAACCTTGCAAAGCATTATTCAATACTTTTTTATGTTTTGCAAATGCCGGTGGATCGAGAATAATTAAATCATATTGATCTCCCATAGTATCCAAAAATTTGAACGCATCTTCGGCAAATGCTTGATGCCTATTATCTCCGGGGAAGTTCAACTCTACATTTTTGCAGGTCAGATCGATAGCTTTCGAAGAGCTGTCGACCGAATGTACCAATTTGGCATTACCCCCGCATGGCGTAAAAAGAGAAAAACCACCGGTATAGCAGAACATGTTTTAAAACCGATCGTCCGTGAGCGTAGCGTTCGAGCAAGGCCCGGTTTTCCCGTTGGTCTACGAAGAACCCGGTCTTTTGCCCACGAACCCAATCGACATAAAATTTCAGTCCGTTTTCCGTGGCGATATTAGGAGCGTCGCCCCCAACAGATATTCGTTTTCTGCATCAAGTTCTGCTTTATAGGGGAGAGTAGTTTCCGATTTGTAGTAGATATTGTCTATCGCATTTCCCAGAACCGATTTCAACGCTTGGGCTATTTGATGACGGGCGTAATGCATGCCCGGTGTATGAGCTTGCATGACAGCTGTTTTATTATATAAGTCGATGATAAGCCCCGGTAAATTGTCTCCTTCTCCATGTACCAATCGGCAGGTATTGTTATACTCTCCGTTAAGGAGACCGAGGCTTAATCGCACATTATATGCCTCTTGCAATCTTTTGAAGTAGAATTGCTCGTTTATTTCTTCCTGTTTAAAAGTCAATATACGAACGGCAATACTACCGATTTGGTATTGGCCTATACCGATAAAATTTCCTTGATGGTCTGTTACCTCGACGATATCTCCTTCTTCTGGTTGTTTCTCAAAGCGATATATCGCTCCTGAGAATACCCATGGGTGGAATCTGTGGAACGAGTCTTCTTTCCCCGGTTTTAATGTTATTTTAATGTAGTCCATAGTCTGTTACTTAAAGAAAAATCGGAATATATCGTTTCCATTAGCATAAATCAATAATGCAAATAGGAAGAGCATGCCTCCCATTTGTGCGTATTCCATAAATTTATCGTTCGGTTTCCTTCTTGTAATCACTTCGTATAATAGGAATAAGACATGTCCTCCGTCAAGAGCAGGAATAGGTAAAATATTCATGAAGGCTAATATGACCGATAGAAATGCCGTCATGCTCCAAAAAGCCTCCCAGTCCCATGTTGCCGGGAATATACTTCCGATAGCTCCAAATCCTCCTAAACTTTGAGCTCCTTCTTTGGTGAATACATATTTCATACTACTTACGTAGCTCTTCAATTTGTCCACTCCCAATTCTATCCCTTTGGGAAAAGATTCCCAGAATCCATAATGTTCTGTGACTATTGCATAACTATCGCTCAAAGGAGCAATGGCTATGCCTAATCGTCCCAAAGAATCTGTCATGATTTCTGTCGTTTTCACTTCTGAGCCTCGGGAGTAGACAACCGACACGCTGGTGTTAGGTTTGGATTCCAGTATTTTGTGCATTTCATTTAGCGATGATGCCTTTTCTCCATCGATCGATTCTATATGGTCTCCCTTTTGCAGACCGGCTCGTGCTGCCCCGGTGTTGGGGGAGGCTTCGAACACGACAGAAGGAATACGGTATAATGCGAACAGTTCTTCTTTATCGATCAATCGTAACATAAAGTTTTTGGGGATTTCGATAGTTACTGTATCGTTATCTCGCAAAACTTTCACCTCTTTGGCGTCTACTATTTTTTTGAAGGGTCTCGCTCGACATATAATTCAAATCGACACCGTCGGCTGAGAGAGGAATATCTCCGTTTTGGAATCCTATGTTTTTTGCCGACTCACAGTATTCCATGCCGGCGTAAGCGTTTTTGAACGGTATATAAGATGTTCCCCATGTATAGATGATCATCGAATAGATGAAGACGGCCAAAATGAAATTAAATACAACGCCCGCTACCATAATTAGGAGCCTTTGCCATGCCGGTTTCGACCGAAATTCCCACGGTTTGGGCGGCTGGCTCATTTGTTCTCTGTCCATCGATTCGTCGATCATTCCCGAAATCTTCACATATCCTCCGAACGGTAGCCAGCCGATTCCATATTCGGTATAGCTATTTTTAGGTTTGAATTTGAAAAGAGAAAACCACGGATCGAAAAACAGATAGAATTTTTCAACCCGAACCTTGAACATTCGGGCGAATATAAAGTGTCCGAATTCGTGGAAAATGACTAATATGGAGAGGCTTAATAGTAGTTGTATTGTTTTTATTAAGAATGTTTCCATTAATAATGCTATTTTTTATTGATATGATTTAACAAGTTCGGTCGCATAATTGCGGGCTAATTTGTTTGTGTGGACGTAATCCTCATATTCGGGTGACTCGATAAATTCTATGTGCTCCATTGTTTCAGAAACAATGTGGGCAATGTCGGGGTAGGCAATCGTGTCGTTAAGGAAACCGGCTACGGCTATTTCGTTGGCCGCATTCATAATGCAGGGCATATTCCCACCTGTTGCGACAGCGTCAAATGCATATCGTAACAAAGGAAATCGTTCGAAATCGGGATACTGAATGTGAGTTCGGAGTATTGTTCGAGTGTCAATTTCGGAGCCGAGCTTTCCAAACGAGCAGGATAGGACAAGGCGTATCGAATGGGGAGTCTCATATCTTGGGTTCCCAGTTGAGCTTTGACAGATCCATCTTTGAATTGAACCATAGAGTGCACGATAGATTGCGGGTGTACGGCAATTTCTATGTTTTGAGGGGATACGTCGAACAGCCATTTGGCTTCGATCATTTCAAAGCCTTTGTTCATAAGTGTTGCAGAATCTATGGTAATTTTATGTCCCATGTGCCACTTGGGGTGTTTTAAAGCGTCGCTTTTTGGTAACATGCGCCATCTGTTCTGCCGTGAATTTTCGGAATGGTCCGCCGGATGCCGTTAAAATGATTTTCTCGATAGGATTATCTCCTTCGCCAACTAAGCACTGGAAAATAGCAGAGTGCTCCGAATCGACAGGAATAATAGGTGTCCGGTATTCGAGAGCAAGGCGTTTGATGAGATCTCCGGCAACTACCAATGTTTCTTTGTTGGCCAAAGCAATGGTCTTATGGGCTTCGATAGCTCGTATAGTGGGTTTTAATCCCGAATATCCTACCATTGCCGTGACTACTATATCGATGGGTGCTGCCTCTACGATTTCAGAAATGGCATTTTCTCCCGCATATATTTTTATAGGGAAATCTTTTTAGAGCTTCTTTCAGCTTGTTATAATGAGCTTCGTTGGCTATTACTACCGAATCGGGATTAAAATGTTTGGCCTGTTCTATCAGCAAATCAACGTTATTATTCGCTGTTAATGTGTATACCTCGAACAAGTCGGGATATTCGGCGACAACTTCTAATGTTTGAGTTCCAATCGATCCGGTAGAGCCTAATATTGCTAATTGCTTTTCATTCGGTTTAAGAGGTCAAATCTCAATTTTAACTTTACAAAGGTATAAAATAAAGTGTATCTTTAATGAATCGGGATTAGAAAGTGATATATTTTTCCGGGTCTAACGACTGACCCATGTGCCACAATTGAAATTCGGCCACACACGATTGTTTTGAGGATTTACCATCTTCCCACCCGGTCACGGCTATTTTTTCACCTCCCGATACTTTATCTCCTATGTTTTTAAGAATCCCCGAATTATATTTATAGACCGACAGGTAATTATTGCTGTGCTGTATATATACGACATATCCGTAATCGATTGTATAACCGGCGGAAACAATCGTGCCATCGAGTACGGCAGAAACAGCTGTATTTCTGGGGCATTGTATGTCGATACCGAAATGTCCTTCTTTGGGGTTATAGGCTTTGATTATTTTGCCTTTTAGCGGAGGGTAAAACAGTTTTCCGTCGATAGGAGTAGTCGGGGTAAAAACATTTAGCGTGTATTTTTCTTCTTGTTCATATTGCTTGATATAGTTTGCCATCAGTTTGGATTCCGGTAGAAGAGTATCTGTCGTTGTGGAAAGCAGACTGTCGGCTTGTTGTCCGATAGAATCTATTTTTATTTCACCGGTAAGTATGGAAGCAAGATTTTTTTATATATGCGTCGCGACGCTGTACTTCTGCCGCCAAAGAATCGACTCTAAGGATTTTATCAACCATTTCGATTCGTTCTTCTGTTTTCAAATATCCGGGTAATAAATTTTTTACAGGTGTACCTACGATTACAGAGAGTATAGCTACGACAATCAGACCAATGAGAAGAATGGCGGTCATTATGGCTCCAAATCGAGAAAAACAAATAGTCCATACATCTTCAAGAGAGCTTTCGTTGAAAAATGTGAGTTTGTATTTGGAGCGTTTTTTCGAGAAAAAATCAGAATTTTTTTTTATTTCGTTTCATAAATAATTACCTCTGTTATTCGATGGGTAAAAGTTTCGCATTCATCGGTATGTGCAAATTTAATAATTTATTACCAACCGGTATAACCTGTTTTCATTTTTTATAAGAAGCTTATATAGCCTAAATAATATAGAATTTTACTATCTCTTTTTTTTTCGACGGTTGGTGAACACATTCTTTTATCTGTTTGTTTTAATTTACAAAAACGGATAATAGCGTTTGACTTATGCTCCTGTTTTTTTTTGAAATGTAATTGCAAAATTGTATAACTAAAACAAATTAAAATGAAAACAAATTTCTTTTTATTTAGCAGTAGCCATAGCTACAACTTCGCTTTTCTGTTATTCCGAATCGGCAGAAGCTCAAGCGATTATTGTTGAAGAAGATGTTTCGGTAACAGAGGTTATACCTACCAAGCCTCGGTATTATTCTGATAGTCATAAAAATAACTGGTTTATTTCGATAGGAGCCGGAGGTCAAACTTTTTTGACCGAACATGTAGGAGATGCTCAATATACGCTGGCTATGGACTTTGCTATCGGTAAATGGATCAGCCCGTATTTGGGATTCCGGTTATCTGCAATGGGAGGTGCTTTACATACCAATTGGCCGCTTGCCGAAGGAGTGATGACACATATGCGTTATGCTGCGGTTTACGGTGATATCATGTGGAATATGTTTAATACTTTCCACGGTTATAACGAGGATCGTGTATTTTCTATCATACCTTTTGCCGGATCCGGTGGTATTTATTCGTTTCATAATACTCCATATAATAATAAAACGTATGCTTTCCCTATAACAGCCGGTATTAAGCTGAATTTCAGATTGTCGCATTATGTCGATTTCTTCTTGGAGGGACGAGGTAATTTAATTGGCGATCATTTTAATGGAATTGTTGAAGGAATAGAAGTCGAAAGTGTTATTTCGGCAATCGGAGGTTTTTCTATTAAATTCGGCAAAGACCGATTTAAGGCATACGATGCTTATGCCGATCAAATGGTTATCGGCGATTTGAATAATAGGGTTAATGCATTGAGGGCTCAATTGAATGAATGTGAGTCAAGAGTTGTGGAATGTCCTCCATGTCCAGAAGCGGTTGTCGAGGAGGTAACTGTAATAGAGCCAGCTGCTTGTAGCCAAGAGTTGACGGGTGTAGTACGCTTTACGATCAATAGCGCTGTTGTTTCTAATGAAGAAATGGTAAATGTTTATAACATAGCACAATGGATGAAAAGCAATCCTTCTTGTAATATCTCGGTAATAGGGTATGCCGATAAAGCAACCGGAACACCCGAGTATAATAAACAATTGAGCCAGCGTCGTGCAGAGTCTGTTGTCAAATTATTGACCGAGAAATACAATATAGATAGAAAACGAATACAGATTATTGCTAATGGTAGTGATTCTCAATTATATCCGAAAAATAATAATTGGAATAGAATTGTCGTATTTTCTGGTTCGGCTCAATAGATAATTAGATAAGGAAGTAGCAAAAAAAAGCGGATAGTAAATTTTGAATACTATCCGCTTTATTATTGCTTTGATCAGTGGCTTTTTATCCATTGGACAATCCATTCGCCTACGTCGTCGGTATGGTAGGATTTCGTACTTGTGCCGGCGATGTCTTCGGTCACGATTCCGGCATTCATCGATTCGGATACGGCCGTTTGAATCGATAAGGCTTCTTCTTTCAACCCAAATGCATATTCGAACATCATAGCCGCCGACAATATGGTCGCCAACGGGTTAGCTATATTTTTCCCCGCTGCCTGAGGATAGGAACCGTGTATAGGTTCGAATACAGAAGTATGCAGGCCAATCGATGCCGATGGCAGCATACCTAAGGAACCTGTGATAACGGAACCTTCGTCGGTGAGTATATCGCCAAACATGTTTTCGGTAACGACGACATCGAAACTTTTGGGACATTGAATCATGCGCATGGCAGCGTTATCGACGAATAAAAATTCGGTTTCGACTTCTGGATACTCCGATGCTATTTCTTGCGTGATTTCTCTCCATAGTCGGGAGGTCGCCAATATATTCGCTTTATCGACCATTGTAACTTTTTACGCCGTTTCATGGCGTATTCGTATGCCAATTGGACAATTCGTACAATTTCTTCCCGACTGTATATACAGGTATCATAGGCTATGTTCCCGTCTTCACTACGGCCTTGCGGTCGCCCGAAATATAGTCCTCCCGTTAATTCTCGGATACACATAAAGTCTGCACCGTCGATAATGTCGGAACGGAGGGGGGGATTTATGAATCAATCCGGGAAAGGTGGTTATGGGACGAATATTTGCGAATAGTCCGAGCTTTTTCCGCATGGCAAGTAATCCTTGTTCAGGGCGTATGGTCGCATTGGGATTATTGTCGTATTGGGGCGAACCTATGGCTCCAAACAAAACGGCATCGGAGCGCATACATAATTTATGAGTAGAGTCGGGGTAGGGCAATCCGGTTTCTTCTATGGCACAAGCTCCTACCGGGGCTGTTTGATATTCCAGAGAATGTCCGAATTTTTTCACAAACGGCTTTCGTTACGTTCAAAGCCTGTTCCACGACTTCTGGTCCAATTCCGTCGCCGGGCAATACTGCGATATGTAATTTCGTATTCTTTCTATTTAATTGTTTTGTATATTCAGCTCTTTATCTTCTATTAAGTTAAGCATTTTGATTGTGGCTTGTATGGCGGCTTCCATTTGGTCGGCGTCCAATCCCTGTGTTTTCAAAATATTTCCATTATAATCCCATGAGATAACGGTTTGTACCAATGCATCGGTGTGTCCGCCGGGAGGTATGTTTACTGTATAGTTTGTCAACGACGGGAACGTTCGTCCGAGTTGTTCTTTGTATATCTTCCGTATGGCTTTTACGAATGCGTCGTATTGTCCGTCGCCGGTAGACGCTCCTTCGTATGTTTTTCCGTTTACTTCGATGGCAATAATTGCTACTGGCTTTAATCCCTGAGAAAGGTTTAAAAGTATAATTTATTACCTTGACGTGCTGAGCTATGGTTTCGTGTTTTAATACGTCTGAAATGATATAGGGAAGATCTTCTGGGGTAACCATTTCTTTCTTATCACTTAACTCGACCACTCTCTGAGTTACTCTCTTGATGGATTCGTCATCGAGTTCTATACCTAGCGATTCGAGATTTTTACGGATATTAGCTCTCCCGGAAGTCTTGCCAAGTGCATATTCGCGTTTCCTCCCGAATCGTTCGGGTAATAAATCATTGTAATAAAGATTGTTCTTATTATCTCCGTCGGCATGAACTCCCGCACATTGAGTAAATACGGATTCTCCAATAATAGGTTTATTGGCTGCGACTCGTATTCCCGAATAGGATTCAACGATACGACTCACTTTGTTTACCATGTTTTCGGTAATTCCGGTTGTTGCTTTTACGTGATCATGCAACACGGCTACAACACTGGTGAGGGGTGCATTTCCTGCTCTTTCGCCCAGCCCGTTTACGGTACAATGCACGCCTTGTATTCCGGTTAGAGTTGCAGCGAAAGTGTTGGCAGTCGCCAGATCGTAATCGTTATGAGCATGAAAGTCGAATCGTAAGTCGGGGTAACGCTTGCGCATGGCTCTGCAAAATTTTAGCGTTTGAAGAGGATTCAAGATACCTAATGTGTCGGGCAACATGAACCTTTCCACAGCTTCATTTTTTAAAGCATCCATTAAATGAAAAACGTATTGAGGGGAATGTTGTATCCCGTTGGACCAATCTTCCAAATAGAGATTGATTTTCAGCCCGACTTCTTTCGCTTTCTTAATAGTTTGTTTGATATCTTCGACGTGTTCTTGTACCGTTTTTTGAAGTTGGAAGGTACAATGTTTTTCCGATCCTTTGCAGAGCAAATTCATCACTTTGGCTCCACAAGAACGAATCCATTCGATAGAAGCTCCTTTATCGAGAAATCCCAATATCTCGATTTTGTCGATGTGTCCTCGTTTCTCGGCCCATTCGCATAATTGTTTCGCCATTTCGTATTCTCCGGTGGAAACTCTTGCCGAGGCAATTTCGATGCGAGGAATTTTTAGGTCTTCTAAAAAGTAAGCGAGCGATACTCAATTTTTCCTGTCGGGCGAACGATACCCCCGACGTTTGTTCTCCGTCTCGCAGAGTAGTATCCATAATTTCTACAACCATAGTACTTCTCGATTTCATTATGAATGTTTTTCTTCCCAGTTTTCTATTTCTTGTTTTTTGCTCAGTAGATAATCGATGTCGTCATATCCGTTGAGCAAACAGTTCTTTTTGTAAGGATTTATTTCGAAATGTTCCGATTCTCCGCTTGTGTCGTCTGTAATGGTTTGCTCTTTCAAATTGACTGTAACGGTCGATTGTGGGTTCGAAAAAATATGTTTGAATAAACTGGTAAGAAATTGCTCTGAGACAATTACCGGAAGTACTCCGTTGTTAAGTGCATTGTTCTTGAAAATATCGGCAAAAAAACTAGATACTACTACTTGGAATCCATATCCGGCAATAGCCCAAGCAGCATGTTCACGGCTGGAACCGCTACCGAAGTTTTTCCCCGCTACTAAAATAGAACCGGAATAGAGCGGGTTGTTAAGAATAAAATCTCGAATAGGTTGCCCTGTTTTATCGAAGCGCCAATCGCGGAACAGGTTTTCTCCGAAACCTTCCCGAGAAACGGCTTTTAGAAAACGAGCTGGGATAATTTGATCGGTATCTACATTCTCTTGGGGAAGAGGAATACATGTCGATGTTATGATGTCGATTTTTTTTATCATAGTCATACAAAGTTATAAAAATTTTCTGGGATCGGTTATCTCTCCTGTAATTGCTGTCGCAGCGGCTACCAAAGGTCCGGCAAGTATAGTCCGCGCTCCGGGACCCTGTCTACCTTCAAAGTTCCGATTAGAGGTCGATACAGCATATTTTCCCAGGGGGACTTTATCTTCGTTCATGGCTAAGCAAGCCGAACAACCGGGTTGACGTATTTCGAATCCTGCTTCCGACAAGATAAGATCGATGCCCTCTTCCTTGATTTGTCGCAACACGGCTTGTGACCCCGGTACGAGCCAAGCAATTATATGATTAGCTTTTTTGTGCCCTTTTACCAAATTGGCAAAAGCTCTGAAATCCTCAATACGGCCGTTTGTACAGCTTCCTAAAAAAACATAGTCGATTTTTTTCCCTATTAGAAGCTCTCCGGCAGAGAAACCCATGTAACTCAATGCCCGGCGAAACGAAATTTTTCCACTGTCTTCGATCGATTCTTCCAATGGTATTCTTTCGTCGATAGCGATTCCCATTCCGGGATTTGTCCCATAGGTAATGCGCGGGGGAGATTTCTGCCGCATTAAATGTCACTTCCTTATCGAATGTAGCATCTTTATCACTATATAGAGTTTTCCAATAGGCGAGGGCTTTGTCCCAATCTTTTCCCTTGGGTGCGAATTCTTTATCCTTTATATAACCGAATGTCGTTTCGTCGGGAGCAATCAGACCTCCGCGAGCTCCCATTTCGATACTGAGGTTACAGACTGTCATTCTTTCTTCCATACTGAGCGAGCGGATTGCTTCTCCTGCATATTCCACAAAATATCCGGTAGCTCCTCCTGTCGTCATTCGAGAAATGATAAATAAAGCGATGTCTTTAGCTGTGACTCCGGGAGAAAGTTTTCCTTCGATATTTATGCGCATTGTTTTAGGTTTGGGCTGTAAAATACATTGGGATGCCAATACCATAGCAACTTCGCTCGTGCCAATACCGAAAGCGACGGCTCCAAAAGCCCCGTGGGTCGAAGTGTGGCTGTCTCCGCAAACGATGGTCATTCCTGGTTGAGTCAACCCATATTCTGGTCCGATAACGTGAATGATTCCGTTTTTTCATTTCCCAGTCCATAATGAGTCAAACCGAACTCACTGGCATTGGTGGCGAGTGTCTCTACTTGATTGCGAGAAACCGGGTCGGCAATAGGCTTATCTTGATTTAACGTGGGAATATTATGGTCGGGAGAACAAGTTGTTCTTTCCGGTCGAAAAACCTTCAAATTTCTAGTCCTCAGTTCGTTGAAAGCCTGAGGACTGGTAACCTCGTGGCAATAGTGCCTGTCTATATATAATTGATCGGGGCCTCCTTTTACCGAGGTTACGACGTGGGTATCCCATATTTTATCAAATAATGTATTCATGTGATTTCGTTATATAATGAACTTATTAATAGCATCTATAAAGGCTTCGGCAGAGGCTGCGACAATATCTGTATTTGCCGAGAATCCGTAGTATGAGTTTCCGTTGTAGGTCACAGTCATATGTACTTTCCCTACATCGTCGCTGCCTTTGGTGATAGCTTGTATAAGAAATTCTTTAACTACCATTTTTCGGTGAATGATGCATCGTATAGCGTTTATGGCGGCATCTACCGGCCCGTTTCCTGAGGCTGCTGCTTCGAATTTTTCACCGGCTATATCTAATCCGATGCTGGCAACGGACTTTATTCCTACTCCGGCAGTTACTTGTAGGAAGTCTAGTTGTATGCGTGCATTGGCTGTTCTCTCTTTCCCTACCAACATTAATATATCGTCGTCATTGATATCTTTTTTACGATCGGCAAGTTTAAGAAATGAATCATAAGCTTTGTTCAAAGCATCTTTTTCCAATTCGATGCCTAATAAATGAAGTCTATGTTTCAAAGCAGCCCGTCCACTTCTTGCGGTTAATACGATAGAGTTTTCGTCAATTCCGACGTCTTTGGGATCTATGATTTCATAGCTTTCCCGATTCTTCAATACACCGTCTTGGTGGATTCCTGACGAGTGGGCGAATGCGTTGCGGCCAATGATTGCTTTATTCGGTTGTACCGGCATGTTCATGAGATTAGAGACCATGCGGCTTATTCCATAAATCTTTTGTGTATTGATATTAGTCTCTATCTGTAAGTCGTGGTGGCATTTGCAAATCATGGCTATTTCTTCAAGGGCTGTATTTCCAGCTCTTTCACCAATGCCGTTTATCGTAACTTCGGCTTGTCTAGCCCCGTTTTGGATTCCAGCCATCGTATTCGCCGTTGCCATGCCCAAATCGTTGTGACAATGAGTGGCTATCGTAACGTTATCGATTCCTGAGACATGTTCTTTGAGATATAATATTTTTTGTCCAAATTCGTCCGGCAAACAATATCCAGTTGTATCTGGTATGTTTATAACCGTAGCGCCTGCTTTGATGACGGCTTCGACTACTCTGGCTAAATATTCATTATCGGTACGACCCGCATCTTCGGCATAAAATTGTACGTCTTCTACGAATTTTTTCGCATATTTGACAGCCGCCACAGCTCTTTCTACAATCTCTTCACGAGTCGAATTGAATTTATATTTAATGTGATAGTCCGAAGTTCCAATGCCAGTATGAATACGTTTATGTTTGGCATATCGAAGAGCCTCGGCTGCAACTTTTATATCGTTTTCGACAGCACGGGTGAGCGCACAGATCGTGGGCCATGTTACAGCTTTGGATATTTCGACGACCGATTCGAAGTCTCCGGGACTCGATACAGGAAATCCGGCTTCTATGATGTCGACACCAAGTGTCTCTAATGCCTTAGCTACTTGTATTTTTTCAACTGTGTTGAGTTGGCATCCGGGAACTTGTTCTCCGTCTCTTAATGTTGTATCAAAGATAAATAATCTGTCGGACATGTTATTGATATATTAAATTGTAAAAAGCCTTTCTCGACGTATTCGTGAGAAAGGCTATAATTTTGTATCGTAAATTGCTAGGCACTTATATCTCACTTCTATTCTGTTACATTCGATAGAAGATCAATAATTAGGCTGTTTAGCAATTCTATTATCATTATTGAATTTTTTTAGTTTCCTGTGCAAAGGTAGTTATTGTTTTGAGAAAACAAAATAAAATATCATATTTTTTCTTCTTTAAATCTATAATCTGTAATTTTTATTGCTAAAAATATATTTATTTGTAATTGATAACTCGCGTTATTAGAAGCTTATTCCTAATCGGATAGATACGAGGTGGCATCCGTTCATATCTTGGAAAGTTCCTTTTTCATCGGTAAATGGAGATATTTGATAAAAATTATATCCGATAAGAATATGAGACCCGAATTTTTTATTTACAGATAGGTTCATACCTAATCCGGCAGAACCAAAAAGCCACCTTGATTTTCTCCTTTGTACATTTGATTGGTAGAATAACCAGCTCTGAAATCAACAAAAAGAAGAGATTTATTGCTTAGCAAATTACAACGGAAAAGTGCATAAATAGGGAGGTAGTATCGATTGTTGGAAAATGAACTGTGAAGACCTATTCCTAAACCAAAGCATTTGATGGTGTGGGACCGGTAGCCAGCGAATAAATCTAAATCGAAAGAAGAAAAGTCATTCCCCGACATATCGATGGATGCTCCTGCCTCAACTCCAAATGTAACAGGTTTGATTTTTTTTCTTTGCTCATATCCGACAAGTTGCTTTCGCGCATGACGTATTGATTGTTCCCGTTTTCAAAACCTGTGGTAGATCCTTGTGCCGATGTATTTTTGTACAAAAAGGCATAGAGTTGATATTAACAATATCTGATATAGGTATTTAGCCATGATTTTATTATTTGTTGAGGACGAAGGTAAATTTTTTATTGCGATTGAGCAATCGAACGACTGAAAAAATAAATGAAGAGGTATTTAAAATAAAAAACCAACCTGAGGTGCAGGTCGGTTTTTCCTGCCATTGGGGCAGACAATCCAATAAGGTTATCCTAAATAAGTTTTTAACAGTTTACTCCTCGACGCAGTCCTGAGTCTTCTGATGGCTTTTTCTTTTATTTGTCGAACTCTTTCTCGGGTTAATCCGAACTTGTCTCCAATTTCTTCGAGAGTCATTTCTTGACAGCCGATTCCAAAAAACATTTTAATTATTTCGCTTTCGCGAGGAGTAAGTTGTTTAAGTGCGCGATCGATTTCTTTCGAGAGAGACTCGTTAATTAACGACCTATCTGCTATGGGGGAATCGTCATTAACCAATACGTCGAGCAGACTATTATCTTCTCCTTCAACAAAAGGGGCGTCTACCGAAATATGCCGTCCCGACACTTTTAATGTATCGGAGATTTTATCTACTGGTATATCCAATTCTTCTGCGAGCTCTTCGGGAGAGGGACGACGTTCGTTTTCTTGCTCGAATTTAGAAAGAGCTTTACTGATCTTATTGAGAGATCCTACTTGATTTAATGGCAAACGAACGATTCTCGATTGCTCGGCTAGGGCTTGAAGAATAGATTGACGAATCCACCACACTGCATAGGAAATGAACTTGAAGCCTCTCGTTTCGTCAAATTTTTCGGCAGCTTTAATTAAACCCAAATTTCCTTCATTGATTAAGTCCGGGAGACTTAACCCTTGATTTTGGTATTGTTTGGCAACCGAAACGACAAAACGCAAATTGGCTCGTGTCAACTTTTCTAGTGCTGCATGATCGCCTTTTTTAATGCGTTGGGCAAGTTCTACTTCCTCTTCTACCGTAATCAAGTCTTCGCGTCCGATTTCTTGTAGGTACTTGTCAAGAGAAGCACTCTCCCTGTTCGTAATCGATTTTGTAATTTTTAATTGTCTCATCTTGCAATATTGAGATTTTGGGACTGCAAATATACTATATTTATTGTTAATGGAGCTGTAAAAAATGTTTAATTTTGAACGTGAATCTACAAAAATACCATTTTACTGTTCCTGCCTTTTTTCGTATTTATTATTATAACGTTTGAATATTTGTTCTGTTGTGTTTGTTGTGCTATATTTAATAATTATCTTTTAATTTGGAATATGACCCTTATTTAGGGGTCATATTCCAAAAAGATTTAATCGGCCAAATCTACTGCATAATACATCATTTTTCCATTCGGATAAATACCCGTAATGAACATAACTTTTTGATTTTGATTTGATTTTACAATAGAGTCGTACATGGATTCCAAGTCGCTAACCGACTTCATCGGGGTGTTATTGATTTCAAGAATAACAAATCCTTCTCGCATACCGGCCGCTTTGAATTTACCGTTTTTCAATCCAATAACCTGCACTCCATATCGGATATTCATCTCTCTCAAACTCTTGGTATCTAATTCTTTGAATCCAGCTCCCAAAGAATCCATTCCGGCAATCTTGGTTATCTCGGTATTGCCTTGACTATTTTTTAATGTCAGGGATACAGTTTTGGATTCTTTTCCTCGTAACAACCCTATTTTAATTTTATCTCCGGGACGATATTTACTCAATTGTTCGGAAAGCATGGCTCCATTTTTAATCTTTACGCCATTAATAGAGGTTATAACATCACCTTCTTTTTATTCCTGCTTCCATCGCAGCGCTGCGATTGTATACTTCACCGACGTATATTCCTTCTTGCACTTCAAGATTTTCTTCTTTGGCCAATTCGGAATCTATTTCTCTATACCCTATACCCAATACGGCTCTTTGTACGGTACCATATTCTTTCAAATCGGCAATTACTTTACTTACTATGGAAGTGGGAATAGCGAATGAATAGCCGGCGTAACTTCCTGTTTCGGAATAAATGGCCGTGTTGATACCCACTAATTCACCTGCTGTATTTACCAATGCTCCACCGCTATTTCCCGGATTTACAGCTGCATCGGTCTGGATAAACGCCTCTATACCCATTTTTTTGGCTACGAGGGTTGAGTGCGCTTATGCTACGAGCTTTGGCACTTACGATACCAGCGGTAACCGTCGATGTCAATCCTAACGGATTTCCTACCGCCAATACCCATTCTCCGACTTTCAAATTATCGGAATCTCCAAATTTGACGATGGGGAGATCTTTGGCATCTATTTTTATCAATGCCAAATCGGTAGAAGGATCAGTTCCTATTACACGACCATTGAAAGTCCTATTGTCATTCAGGGTTATATCCAATTTATCGGCTCCTTCTACTACGTGATTATTGGTTACAATATATCCATCGGGGGTAATAATTACTCCCGACCCCAATCCAGCACGAGGCTGAGGTTGTATATTGCGCCCTCCTTGTCCAAAGAAATATTCGAAAAACGGATCGCTAAAACCGCCTAATTGACTTTGTTTGGGTGTAGAAATCGATTTTATACTAACAACGGCATTAACCGTGTTTTCGGCGGCAGTGGTGAAATCTGTTTCAACAGCCGGTCGATTGATTACTCTTGTAAAGCGAGTCGGCTGTGCATATCCACTGTCGAGCGATTGATCTTGTATTTTTGAATCGGCCGACTTATTCAATATACTAAATGCGCCGATTGTAATTCCGGGAGCTCAGAGCTGCAATTAAGGCGATGCCCATCAATTTTTTTCCGTAAGAATTCATAATCTATTAGCTTTAAATGTTAATATTATCTTGTATTTAAGTTTTTCAGACGTTAAATTTAATACATTTATCGTGCCGTTGGAACCCTTGCATCTTCTTTTTAAGCTCTTTTAATAAGCAGGATAGCTACTTAACAGGGGTTAACGCAGATGACTGTCATGAGAATCATTTTTATATACTTAGGCATGTCATATTGTCCGTTAAAATTTATAAGATTAAAAATCATACTGACAGTATTCTGTCTTTGCCATTTTTATCGTATCTTTGTAACGTACAGCAGGACGGTCTGTCGCTCGTATGATGCGAGAGGAAAGTCCGGGCAACATAGAGCACCATATTTCCTAACGGGAAGCCATTCGCGAGAGTGGAGTAGCGTAACAGAAAATAACCGCTGCGAAAGCAGTGAGGGTGAAAAGGCGAGGTAAGAGCTCACCGGGTTTTACAGTAATGTAGAATGCCGTACGTCTTATGGGTTGTAAGGTTATGTATACCGGCGTTGTAGGGTTGCTCGCCCGATGCCGGGGGGTAAACCGCTAGAGCCTTGTGGTGACACAAGGTCGAGATAAATGACAGACACTCTTTCGAGAGTACATAACCCGGCTTACAGCCCTGCTGTATTTTTTGTAGAAGTTTTCTGTACGATATATTCTATGGTTCAGCGTAAAAACAAGCCCTCTTTTTTTGCCCGCGCCAGCCTTTTGATAAAACGGTTATGGCAGTTTGTCTCGGTCGATATATGGCATGTGACCGAGTATAAGTTCCATATTCATATTCTTAAAACATTGAACTTGTCGGTACGTTGTTTCTTAAATGAAAAGTTGCAGGAAAAGGCTTCCGCATTGACGTTTAGTACGATTTTGGCAATCGTGCCTGCGTTGGCTATGTTATTTGCTATTTGTAAGGGATTCGATTCCAACATATTATACAAAGTCAGTTGTTCGATTATTTCCCGGCGCAACGCAATGCATTGGAATATATGTTAGGGTTCGTCGACCAGTATCTCGATCAGATGAAAGGTGGAGTATTCGTGGGGATAGGCCTTTGTTTCCTTTTGTGGACTTTGATAAGTTTGTTATCCAATATAGAGAAAGCATTCAATGATATTTGGCAGGTACAAGGCGGTCGATCGTTTTATCGTAAAGTTACCGATTATACCTCGATGTTTTTGATTTTGCCTATTTTGATGGTTGCATCGAGCGGATTTTCTTTGTTTATGTCAACCATGCTCAGTTCTTCGGTTTTATTCGATTTTATGAACCCTTTGCTGCGTTGGGTCTTTCGATTGGCTCCATATATACTTACCGCTTTGTTTTTTACCGCTATTTATATTTTTATACCCAATACAAAGGTTAAGTTCAAATATGCGTTTATTTCTGGGCTTATTTGTGGTACGGTATTTCAGATTTTTCAATTTATATATATTTCAGGCCAAATTTGGGTATCGAAATATAATGCTATTTACGGGAGTTTCGCATTTTTGCCGTTGTTGCTCATTTGGATGCAATTTTCATGGTTGATTTGTCTGTTTGGTGCTGTGTTGACTTACTCATCTCAAAATGTAGTAAATTTCAATTTCGAAAAAGAGACCAACGATATATCTCGTCGGTATTCCGATTATATTATATTAGTCATAGCCACAGTTATTGTCCATCGGTTCAAGGAGGGACTTCCGCCGATGACCAAAGGACAGATATCGAGACGTTATGCTATTCCCATACAGTTGGTAGAGCGTACCGTCGATGAATTGGAACGGGTGAATATTATTTCGCAGACATTGTCGGAAGAAGAGAGGGTTCCTGCATATCAACCGGCGGTAGACATCAGCAGATTGACTTTGGGCTATTTATTGCGAGCCATCGACAGAGAAGGGGACGAGGATTTTATCTGTAATTTAAAAGCCGATTTTCCAAAGGAATGGACGGCTATAATAGATACCCGTAGGCTTATGGAAGAGAAGGGTGATAGTATTGCATTGAAAGATTTGAAAATAGAAGAAAGCCGAGTGCTTTCTCATAAATTAAATAATAATGAGTGATATGAAAAAAGTAATTTCTACGACATCTGCTCCGGCTGCTATCGGACCTTATAGTCAAGCTGTTGAAACCGGAAATATGATTTTCCTTTCGGGTCAATTGCCCATCGATCCCAAAACCGGAATAATGCCTGAGGGCATCAAAGCTCAAACTCGTCAATCGTTTGCGAACATTAAAGCTATTTTGGCGGAGGCCGGTTATTCGGTCGAACATATCGTAAAGACGACCGTGCTGTTGGCCGATATGTCTCTTTTCGGAGAAATGAACGAAATATATGCCGAGCAGTTCGGGTCCGTATTTCCGTCTCGGTCGGCGTTTGCAGTTAAAGAATTACCGAAACAAGCATTAGTCGAAATAGAGGTTATTGCTGTGAAAGCATAGTTTTTAGCAAGTCGGCCACGATGAATGTACTGCCGCCTACGAAGATCAGATCATCGGGGCGGCTTTTTTTTTCGCCGCTTCTACAGCTTGTTGAACCGACGGATAACACTTCCCTGTCAATCCTGCTTTTATTGCTAATTCGTACAGTCTTTCCTCGGGTAAAGCGCGAGGTATCGAGGCCCGGTGAAATAGTAAACGGCATTTTGGGGGAGCATAGCCAAAACTCCCGAAATGTCTTTGTCATTGACCATACCGATGATAATACGCAAGTTTTGATAAGATTCGTTTTGCAACTGTCGAACTATATATTGTATGCCTCCGGTGTTGTGCCCGGTGTCGCAAATTAGTCGGGGAGACGATTCCAATTGTTGCCATCGCCCCATTAAACCGGTAAGACTGGTGACATGGGCGAAAAAGCATCATAGACCGATTGGTCGGAGATATTGTATCCTAAATTTCGTAATTGGCCGACTGCTGTCAGAACGGTAGCTGCATTTTTCTCCTGACATAGCCCGCTTAACTCCCCGAAAAGGTGCGGAAATTCGGGAGAATCGAATTCCCAACCTTTGTCATTCCGTTGGGTCGATCGGAAATGAATTTGTTCCTCTGCGAATATAATGGGGGCTTTTTATCTCTTTTGCTCGATCGATGAATACTTGCTTCACCTCTCCCTGAGCTTCACCGATCACGACCGGTATTCCGGATTTTATAATACCTGCTTTTTCTCGGGCTATTTTCGGCAGGGTGTCTCCCGAGCATTTGCACATGGTCATAGCTGATATTGGTAATGACACATAAATCAGGAGTAATGATATTTGTACTGTCAATCTTCCGCCCAATCCGACTTCGATAACAGCGACATCTACTTGATTTTCGGCAAAGTAGTTAAACGCCATCATCATGGTGAGTTCGAAAAATGATGGTTGGATATGGAGTGTAGATGCAAGGTGTTTCTCTGCAAATTGAATAACATCTTCTTTGGAAATCATTTTTTTCCATTGATGCGGATACGTTCTCTGAAATCGATAAGATGCGGAGAGGTATATAATCCTGTTTTATATCCGTTTAATTGCAGAATAGCGGCTAATAGATGCGATACCGATCCCTTGCCGTTGGTCCCGGCAACATGTATGGTGTGAAACTTTCGATGGGGATATCCGAAATATTTGTCCAGCGCTTCGGTATTTTGCAGTCCCGGTTTATAAGCGGCACTTCCTATTTGTTGAAAAACGGGTAGTTGTTTATATAAATATTCTAATGTTTCTTCGTAATTCATAATTCATATTTCATATTTTAGTATAAGGCATATCCTGAAATACCAGCCAATACGATAACGAGTATGGGGTGTATTTTCGCATAGTGTACCAGAATAAACGAGATGACTGCAATACCGATACTTATTGTATAGTCTGGAAAGTTTTCCTTATTCATGAGGAGGAGTGCTGCAGAAGCTATCAGACCGACAACCACAGGACGAAGTCCGGAAAATATGCTTTTGATAGTAATGTTATCTTTATGTTTAAGTATAAAACGGCTCACTAATAAGACTAAAATGAAAGACGGCAAACATACGGCGAACGTGGCGATTATCGACCCCCAAATACTATTACCGGCAGCTACATATCCTACATAAGTAGCACTGTTTATTCCTATGGGACCGGGAGTCATTTGAGAAATAGCTACGATATCGGTAAATTCGGTCGGGGTAAGCCACGGTTGGCTTTCGCCATAATGAACGACTTCTACCGCTTCGTGTTGAATGAGAGAGAGCATGGCGTATCCGCCACCAAAACCGAATAGTCCGATTTTTTAGGTAGGCCCAAAATAAGTTGAGATATACGATCCACATGGCTATTTTTCTTCTTTATTACTCTTTTGTTTTGAACTGGCGATGACATGATTACAGTAAAGTATTCCACCGATAGCTCTAACAAGACGAACCAAATGGGGGAAATCCCTCCCTAACCAGATTGATAATGCCACTATAATGGGAATAATAACCGTTTTAATATTGTTACGTGCTGTTTTAGCCGTACTGAATACCGGAGACACGATGAGTGCGACCACTGCTGGTCTTATACCCTTGAATATACGCTCGACTACCGGATTGTCATACGTTTGAACAAACCAGATTGCAATAGCCAAGATGATTAGAAAAAAGAGGGTAGAATTGTACCGAGTGTCGCCATGAGACAACCTTTTAATCCTCGCAATTTGTTCCCGATCAATATGGATATATTCACCGCCAAAACTCCGGGTAATGATTGTGCAATGGCAAGTGCATCGACAAAATCTTCCCGTTTAATCCAGTTTTGTTTATCCACGACTTCTCTTTCAATGAGAGGTATCATAGCCCAACCGCCTCCGAATGTGAACGCACCTATTTTTTAAAAAATGATATGAATAGTTTCAGATACAGATTCGATCTCATAGTTTCTTTTTAATGCGCTGCAAAGATAGTGCAAACGAGGGCAGAAACAAATTTATTTGGTTATGTCGAGTGCCGCCTGTTTTCGCATTTTTGCAAAGATAGTGTAAGGCAAGAGAAAGATAAAACGAATAAGTTCGTTTTTCTTTTCGAACCGTAGTCTTTATCAAAAGATAATATAAGATCGGAACAGAAACAAGTTTACTTAGGTATATCGAAATATAACCTGTTTTCGTATTCAGTTGTATAGGTCGTATAAAAAAGTGACAATCTTATGAAACTATCGTATATAAGACGATAGAACTTGTTCTAATTCATTTAACGACAGGGCGCCAGATTGTCGCCAAATGATTTCGCCTTGTTTCCATAGTACAAGGGTAGGGACTGACTGTATTCTATATTCCGAAGACAAGGAAATATTTTTATCGATATCTATTTTTAGTATAATGATTTTATTCCCCATTTTCTTTTTCAATTCTTCAAGGACTGGTTTTATCATTTTGCAGGGGCCACACCATTCTGCAAAAAAGTCTACTAGAACTGGGGTATCACCTGCGATAATATCTTGAAATTTGTTCATGTCTTGAAATTTAATAAGATGAATATGATTTTAACAGCGGTATGGCTCTGTTGGTTCGATTCGTTCCGTGAATATCAGAAAATATTATTGTCACGACAATCGACCAACCAGTTTCCTCTACGGTTAACCAAAGTAAGATTAATTTTTCGTATGAGTTTGTGTTTATGTGAGAAAAATAATTTCCCTTGTATGAACAGGGTATCTTGTGAAGTATTCATCTCAGAATAAGAAATATTGAAATGAGTGGGTGTGTTTTTTAATTCATCGGATTGATTTCCGACTAAGGTCTCAAATAAATATAGTGTTTCGGCCGACTCGGGAGTCGATAACTTTTTAGCTTCTTGGAAGTTAGCGTTGGATAGATTTTCGACGAAAGATATGGCTATATTTTCAGGCTCGAAATGCTGATGGATAGAAGGTGTGCTAATCAATATTAAAGGGAGGCCTATGGCAGAGATGGTTAGACAAAAAAAGATAATGCGAACACGTGTTTTTGGTTTCATTGCGATATTCAATTTTATCTTTGCTTTTGGCAAAGATAATAAAAGGTGAGCGCAGAGACAAACGGAAAATTCATTTCCGATTTGACTATGCCGAACCGAATCCCATCTTCGTATCTACAAAGATAGCGATTTTTTTTAATGGCTTGCGCAAGAAATCCTATAAGAGGAATATGGATTTAATTTATCTTTACAACCTGTAAAGATAGGTTGCATTGAATAATTAAATAAAGCGTGTTTCAACTCTGGCTTTGCACGTCCCCCCCTTGTGAGAAATACAAAAATAGGTACGAAAAACGAACTTCTCCGTTTTATCCTACTCTTACCTTTCATTATCTTTGCAATCGAATATAAGAATAGAAAATATGAAAGATTCGTTGATCGTAGTATCTGGCGGTATGGATAGTATTACTTTGTTGTATGAGTATGCCGACCGCATAGCATTAGCCGTTTCTTTTGATTATGGAGCTAATCATAATCATAAAGAAATACCGTTTGCTCGCATTCATTGCGAGCTGTTAAAAATAAAACATATAGTAATACCTCTTGCGTTTATGAAAGAATATTTCAGAAGTTCGTTGTTGGACGGTAGCGACTCTGTACCGGAGGGACATTATGCCGATGAAAATATGAAAAGTACGGTTGTCCCGTTTCGGAATGGCATTATGTTATCAGTTGCTTGCGGTATTGCAGAAAGCAATGGCTTGAAACAAGTTCTCATTGCTAATCATGGCGGAGACCACGCTATTTATCCCGATTGTCGATCGGAGTTTATCCAAGCTATGGATAAAGCTATGCGTTCGGGAACTTATGAGAATATAGGTATCTTTGCTCCCTATACCGATATTTCAAAAACAGAAATTGCCAGTCGGGGGAAAAAGTGGAATTTGAACTATGCCGAAACGTGGTCTTGTTACAAAGGAGGGGAGAAACATTGCGGGAAATGCGGTACTTGTGTAGAACGCAAAGAGGCTCTTCGGGATGCCGGGATTGAGGATCAGACAGAATACGAGGATTAATAACGAATAAAACGGTTAAGTTATAATGTATTACGTAGCTAAGACAATGGAAATTGCAGGCGCGCATTCTTTGCACCTTTCATATGAAAGTAAATGTGAAAAATTACATGGCCATAACTGGATTATTACGGTTTATTGTAAAGCGAAAGAACTGAATCAAGACGGTATGGTCTGTGACTTTAAACACATTAAAGATAAGATTCATGGTTATCTTGATCATGGGAATCTGAATGAATTGCTGCCTTTTAATCCGACCGCCGAAAACATAGCGAAATGGATTACGGATCAGATTCCCGAATGTTATAAAACCAAAGTTCAAGAAAGTGGTGGAAATACGGCTATTTACGAAATCGACGATTTTGAAAATGAAAATATTGACAGATGAAAGTAAATGAAATTTTTTACTCATTACAGGGTGAAGGTGTGTTTACAGGTGCGGCTGCGATTTTTGTGAGGTTAGCGGGGTGTAATTTGCATTGTGATTTCTGTGATACAAAACATGAGGATTATACTATTTTTACAGAAGAAGAGATTGTAAAGGCTATTTCTGATTATCCTGCGAAACATGTAGTTATTACAGGAGGGGAACCAACTTTACAACTTACGCATTCGCTTGTCGACCGATTGCATGAAGTCGGGAAATTTGTCCAAATTGAAACCAACGGATCAATCGCATTAGATACCGATTTGGAACGGTCGATCGATTGGATTACTTGCTCTCCTAAAACGATTCCTGTGAAAATACAGCGTATGAATGAAATCAAAGTCGTTTATCAGGGACAAGATATGGAACCGTATGAAAAAATCGCCACAGCTTATGAGTGTTTTTGTAGCTTGCAACCTTGTGATGTCAATGATGAGATAAAAATGAAAACAATCTTACCGCAGCTATCGAATACATTAAGAACCACCCCCGATGGAGGCTTTCACTTCAAACCCATAAAATTATTAATATAAGATAATAATGAAGGATAAAAGAATAAACTCTCTTCTACGGGATTTATCGAATACATAGGTGAAAATCCAGATCGGCAAAGTCTCGACGAAATACCGAGCTGGATTTTATGAATATGAACCGAGGTATTTAGAGGTTGTGTGCAAGTCTATGAGAGGTGTTAAGAACGAAGGAAAAATGAGTGGGACAAACTTCAATAAGTATGTTTAATCAGATACAGATTTGCGTCACGGGTTTTATGAATCGCTAGATATGCAGATGTGAATCGGGAGAGGAGAGATGTAGTGAAAAAAATCCGTTAAAAATTTTCTTCTCTGATAATTTTATGCAAAACCATAAAAAAAAATCTTTGCAAGAAAAAAAGATAACGTTAACTTTACACAATCAACAAATTTAGTTAACCTTAAAAAGAAGAATATGGATATGACTCTTTCAGGATTGAATCCAACACATTTTCAAGGCTTAGTCGATGGTAAACAAACCGGTCTCTATATCTTGGTTAATAAAAACGGGTGCGAATTGACCCTAACTAATTATGGCGCTCGTATCGTTTCGTTAATGGTTCCCGATAAAAATGGGAAGATGATAGACGTGGTTACGGGGCATAATAACATACAGGAATACCTTACATCGGAGGAACCTTATTTTGGAGCGACTTGTGGTAGATATGCCAATCGTATTGCAAAAGGAAAATTCACGGTCGATGGCGTTTTGTATGATAAATTAGCGATAAACAATGGGCCTAACAGTCTGCATGGAGGGGTAAAAGGCTTCAACTTTCATGTTTGGGATGCCAATCAATTGGATAAACAAACAATAGAATTTTCCCCGATTGTCTCCTGATGGTGAAGAAGGGTTTCCCGGAAATCTGCAAGTGAAGGTCATATTTAAATTAACCGACGATAATGCCGTTGATATAACTTACTGTGCAGAAACCGATAAACCTACCATCGTTAATCTGACAAACCATTCGTATTTTAATTTGTCGGGTGCGGGAGATCCTTACATCGGTGATCATCTGTTATGCATTGATGCCGATTACTATTTACCTACTGATGATACGGCTATACCTTATGGAGAGAAGTCGGCGGTAGAGGGAACCCCGATGGATTTTCGTAAACTTTATGAAGTCGGTAGCCGTATAAACGAGCCGTTTGAACAACTGGTTTATGGAAAAGGTTACGATCATACTTATATTTTGAATAAGAAGCGGAGCGGTGAATTTTCATTTTGTGCAGAGTGTGTTTCGCCCAAAACCGGGATCGTGATGGACGTCTTTACGACAGAGCCCGGTGTACAGCTTTATACAGCCAATTGGATGACAGGAAATTTTATCGGGAAAAATGGGAAACGGTATCCGATGAGAGCTGCTATCTGTCTCGAAACTCAACATTTTCCAGATAGTCCTAATCATGAAAACTATCCTTCTGTTATCTTACGCCCTCATGAAAAATTCGAAAGTCATACACAGTTTAAATTTTCGGTTCGAGAGAAAATAATCATATAAGTTATACAATTATTTAATTTAGTATTATGGATATAGAATTTGTAAGAAGTCGTTTTATCAAACATTTTGATGGCTCTACCGGGTCGGTATATGCCTCTCCCGGTCGTATAAACTTAATAGGAGAGCATACCGATTACAATGGTGGATTTGTATTTCCGGGAGCTATCGATAAAGGAATGGTTGCAGAACTTAAAATTAATGGGACGGATAAAGTCCGCGCATATTCGATAGATTTAAAAGATTATGTAGAGTTTGGATTGAACGAGGAAGACGCTCCCCGTGCCAGCTGGGCTCGTTATATATTCGGTGTGTGCCGCGAGATTATTAAACGAGGTGGTAAAATAGCCGGATTTAATACAGCATTTGCCGGCGATGTTCCTCTGGGGGCAGGTATGTCTTCGTCGGCTGCATTGGAGAGTACTTATGCTTTCGCTTTGAACGATATGTTCAACTGTGGCATCGACAAATTCGAATTGGCTAAAATCGGACAGGCTACCGAGCATAACTATTGTGGTGTAAATTGCGGTATTATGGACCAATTTGCTTCGGTGTTCGGTAAAGTCGGTCATCTGATACGACTGGATTGCCGTTCGTTGGAATATCAATATTTCCCGTTCAAGCCCGAAGGTTACCGACTCGTATTGCTCGATTCTGTCGTAAAGCACGAGTTGGCATCTTCCGCTTATAACGACCGACGCAAATCGTGCGAGAATGTGGTTGCCGCCATACAAAAGAAACACCCGCATGTAGAGTTCCTGAGAGATGCCAATATGTCTATGTTAGACGAGGTAAAAAGAAGAGGTGTCTGCCGAGGATTATATGCGAGCAGAATATGTGATCGGTGAAGTGCAACGAGTCCTTGACGTATGCGATGCTCTTGAACAAGGAGATTATGAGACAGTAGGGCAGAAGATGTATGAGACTCATCATGGAATGAGTAAATTGTATGAGGTAAGTTGTGAAGAACTCGATTTCCTGGATGATATTGCCAAAGAGTGTGGTGTGACCGGCTCTCGTGTGATGGGAGGTGGATTTGGCGGTTGTACGATAAACTTAGTTAAGGAAGAATTGTATGATGCGTTTGTGGAAAAAGCCAAAGCAGAATATAAGACAAAATTCGGTCGTCTTCCCAAAGTTTATGATGTCGTGATTGCCGATGGGGCACGCAAACTTTGCTGATAAAAAATGGATATAAATAGATAGAGCCGGGGATTTAATCCCCCGGCTCTATCTATTTATAGAAAAAATTTGCTCGCTTAAATTGGGTTCGTTCCCCAGCCGCCACCTAATACTTTATACAAATTCACCATAGCAAGATACTCGTCTCTTACAGCATTGCTCAAACCGATTTGAGCATCGAAAAATTTCGATGGGCATCTAAAACATCGATGTAACGAATAACTCCGTTGAAATACTGTAACTGTGCTGAGATCTACATACTTTTGAGCTGCTTCAAAAAAAGATTGAGTTGAAGTTCCGATGTTCGTCTTTTTTTCTGATAAGTTACCACGGCATCATTTACTTCTCGGAAAACTTCAAGAACCTTTTGTTCATAGGCGAAACGTTTTTCGTCATAGGCTGCCAATGACGCTTTATATTGGGCTTTCTTCTTTCCAAAGGTTAATAAAGGAGCTACGAGATTGCCAGACACATAGGAGAATGGAGATTCGAAAAATCCTTTTTAATTCATCGTTTTCAAGCCCTCCGACTAAACTTATAGTTAATCGTGAAACCGATCGGCATATGCAATCCCTACTGCTGCCATAGCGGCTTGTAGCTGTTGCTCTGCTTGACGCACATCAGGCCTTCGTTGCAGTAGGGTAGAGGGAAGCCCGATAGGTATATTTTCGGGTAAACTGACATTTAAGTCGAATTCTCCTCGTTCTACTTTCGACGGAGATTCTCCGGCTAATACCGCAATTTGATTTTCTTTCAATGCGATTTTTTTGCTCCAACTCGGGGATAAGAGCCGAAGCACTGGCCAGTTCTACTTGTGCTTGTTGATAAGCTGTCTCGGAAGTGAGACCACCTTCGAATCGTAATCGGGCTTGATTGACACTTTCTTCACGAGTTTTTTACGGTTTGTAAAACAATTTCAAGTTCTTGATCCAATGCAACTAATTCGAAATAGGCGGTCGCTGTTTCGGCAATTAGGGTCATTTGCATGGCTCGTGCAGCTTCCACTGAGGCCAAGTACTCTGCCGCACCCTTTCTTTTTCCCCAACGTAGGCTACCCCATAGATCAATTTCCCAACCTAATGAGGCTTTAAGGCTAAATTCGGGGCTTTTTTTGAACTTTTCACCGTAATAATCATTTGTTTCGTGATCGGCGAAAAGTTGAGCTCCGATAGTCGGCCAACGGGAGGCTTTACTCACGCGGTATAATTCTTCCATTTGCTTGATATGAGCTTCTGCGGCTTGCATATTCCGATTATTTCTTAACGTCTTTTTAATTAATTTGCTAAGAGTCGAATCGGAATAGAGTTCCCACCATGACATATCGGCAATGGTTAATGTATCGTTTTCTCCGCAATAATTTCATCTGGTAAATTCAGTTCGGGAGCCTGACAGCGTTTTTGTATAGAACAACTACTTAAAATGAACGCTGTCACCAATATATGTATGAAAACTTTCATCTGTTTCATCGTTTCATCATTTTAGATTTTAACTTGTAAACCCATACGAAAAGAAGGGGAACAAAAATAATGCCTACGGTAATTGCCACAATCATACCGAAAAATACGCCTGTACCGATACCTTGACGACTGGCCGATCCCGGACCGCTGGCAAAGACAAGAGGTAACATACCTAAGATAAAGGCCAAAGAGGTCATTACGATAGGTCGGAATCGTAAGTGTGCGGCTTTGATTACAGCATCCACTGCATTATTCCCTTTCTCGACTTCGTCTTTGGCAAACTCTACAATAAGAATTGCATTTTTGGCGACTAATCCCACCAACATAACCAAGCCGATTTGGAAATAAATATTATTTTCAAGGCCACATATCCAGTTTCCTAAATAGGCTCCGACTCCTGCTATCGGAAGAGATAATATAACTGCTATTGGGATAGACCAACTTTCGTATTGAGCTGCAAGGAATAAGAAGACAAAAAGTAATGCTAAGGCCAATATGTAGGCTGTCTGACCACTTACATGTTTTTTCCTGATAGGAAAGTCCGCTCCATTCGACGCCAATGTTTTTAGGCAAATGCTTGCTTGCTATTTCTTCGAGTATAGCCATCGCTTATCCCGAACTATAACCTGGGGCCGCTTCTCCCGATATGGTTGTGGAGGTGAACATATTGAACCGACGAATAGTCCCCGGACCTGTTGTATACGAGGTTGTACCAAGAGCGGTAATAGGTATCATGGCATTATTGCTTCCTTTGACGAAGAAGAGCCCCAAATTATCTTTATGTGCTCTATACGGTGCTTCGGCTTGGATATATACACGGTAGATTCTGTTGAACATATTGAAGTCGTTCACATAGATCGACCCCGTAAATGTTTTGAGCGTTGAAAAAATATCGGCTATTTTTACTCCGAGCATTTGGGCCTTGTCCCGATCTACATCAAAATAAAGCTGAGGTATATCGTTTTGAATAGAAGACGATAAACCGCTTATCTCTTTCGTTGAGAGGCATAATAAAGTAATGTGTCGGCGGCTCGTTGTAAATCGGCATAACTTGCATCGCTTCGTGCTTCGAGCACCATTTCGAAACCGCCCGAACTACCTAATCCCGGAATAACGGGTGGAGTACTCAAATAAACTTTACTTTCGGGATATTTTTTTAATTCTTCACGAATTTCCTCCATAATATCTCGGAGATTCGACGATTTTGCGATCTTCCCAGGGTTTTAGAATAACCGTTAATTGACTTCGAGATTGGTTCGTACCGACACGGGGACTAGATCCTGTCACATTGAGTACATACTCTACGTCTTCACGAGACATTAAATAGTTCATGGCTCGTTCGGTTATATGGCGTGTCCTTTCCAATGTAGCGCCTTCCGGTAATTCTAACTCAACGGTAAAATATCCTTGATCTTCCTGTGGCATAAAACTTTGAGGAACTATTTCGTTAAGAAGCCATATCGCTATCAAAGATATACCGAAAGCCGCTACTACTCTGCGAGCATGCTTCAATCCTTTTCTAATGAGTTTCTCGTAAAGCCTATTGCCTCGTGCTAACCATAAGTTTATGTAACGAAAAAGTTTGTTTTTCTTTTTTCCTGAATCCGGTTTGAGCAGTAAAGCACACATGGCGGGACTCAAAGTTAGTGCGACTAATGTCGAAATAAGAACCGAAACAGCAATAGTAATCGTAAATTGTCGGTACAATTGACCTGTAATACCGGTCAAAAAGCTGACCGGGACGAATACGGCACATAACACCAACGAGGTAGCGATAATGGCACTACCCAATCCTTGCATGGCTTTTTTGGTAGCTTCGTAGGGACTAAGATGTTCCTCATTCATGATTCGCTCTACATTCTCGACTACGACTATGGCATCATCGACCACGATTCCGATAGCAAGGATTAAACCCAAAAGGGTCATCATATTGAGCGAGAATCCGAATGCAAGCATGATTCCGAATGTTCCTATCAACGAAATAGGTACAGCTATAACCGGGATAAGTGTAGCTCTCAATTTTGTAGCGAGAGAAATACAACCAAGATAACCAAAATCAGGGCTTCGAAAAGCGTGTGGTAAACTTCGTTTATGGATTGGGAAATATAAGAGGTCATATCGAAGGGTATTTCATAAGTAATACCCTCCGGGAAGTTACGACTAATCTCCTCCATCTCTTTCTTCACAGATTCAGCGACCTCCATTGCGTTGGCTCCCGGTAGCATGTTGATATTAAGCACGGCCGCATTACCTCCGTTTATTCCGCTTTCCGTGTTGTAAGATTGTGCTTCGAGAGAGATGCGAGCGACATCGCGCAAACGAATCAAAGAACCGTCGGGATTAGCCCGTATGACAATGTCCTCAAATTCTCCTACGGAAGATAATCGCCCTTGTGCTATGATAGGAGTCGTTATATCGATGTCGGAAATCGGTTGCTGACCCAATACTCCGGCGGCCGATTCCCGATTCTGGTCTTTCAATGCCTTTTGTAAATCGTCCACTGTAAGTCCCAGATTAGCCAAGCGGTCGGGTTGAACCCATATCTGCATAGCGTAATAACGGCTACCGACATTCGATACGCTACCCACTCCTTTGACCCGTCTCAACATGTCCAACACATTGAGCGTGGCATAATTACTGAGGTATATTTCGTCGAATTTCGGATCGTTAGAGCGCAAAGTGACAGTCATTAATCGACTGGAAGCCTGTTTTTCCACGGAAATGCCGTTTTGTACTACTTCGGCCGGGAGACGAGCTTCGGCCTGTTTCACGCGGTTTTGTATTTCAACGGCAGCTAAATCCGGGTCGGTCGATATGTCGAATGTGATTGTTGCCGAAAACTTCCTGAATTGCTGTTCGTTGATTCCATGTAGAGCATGCCGGGCGTACCATTCAATTCCTGCTCGATGGGAGTGGCGACAGCTTGGGTGACCGTCTGTGCGCTAGCTCCCGGATAGGAGGCCGATACTTTGACTACCGGAGGAACAATTTGGGGGTACTGGTCTATCGGGAGTAAAAAGACCTAATACACCGACGATAACGATAACAATTGAAATAACAATTGAAAATATGGGTCTGTCGATAAAGAAGTCCGATTTCATAACATACTAATTTTTAGAATGGTCTTCTTGTTCTGCCCGATAAGTCGAGGGGATAACTTTATCTCCGTGAGTGAGTTTATGAAATCCTTCGACCACTATATTTTCGTGGGGAACCAAACCTCGTTCGATAATGACATTGTTTCCTACTTCCGGTCCCAATTCGACCATACGCCTTTCTGCAATACTATCGGCTCTTACGACGAATATGTAAGCGCCCCCCTTTTCAATCGCGATTGCTTTATTGGGGACTACGACTGCCGCTTCCCGAACATCGAGCAGTAACCTTACTTTGGTGAACTGCCCCGGTAATAATATATGTTCGGGGTTGGGCATTTCGGCTCTTACTGAGAATGTACCGGTTTGAGGATCGACTTGTGGATCGGCAAAATCGACTATCCCCCGCTGAGGATAAGGCGAATTGTCGGGTAAAGTAATAGTAATGTAAGGCTCCCACGTTCGGGTCGTGTCTTTTTGCCCTAAATTAACGTTACGGGCTTTGCTTTTCAAATAATCGAGTCCGGTCATACTGAAATCGACACGAACGGTATCGCTCTTTACGACCGTAGCCAGTAACGATTGCCCGCCGGGGCCGACAAGTGTTCCTATATCAACGTTACGTTCCGATATGTATCCCGAGATAGGGGGAGCTCACAGTCGTATAACCCAATGCTGTTTCGGCTTGGGTTAAATCGGCCTCGCTCATTTCTACTTCGGCTTTTGCACTTTCGTAAGAAGCGATGGCGTTATCTAAATCGAGTTGACTGGCTGCATTTTGTTGATACAAAGGTCTGATGCGCTCCAAGTCTCTCTCGGCTTTCAATGCCAACGCTTTGTTTTTGTTTAGCTGAGCTTTGGCTTTATTTGCTCGAGCTTGATACTGTTTGGGGTCGATTATAAAAAGGGGTTGTCCTTTTTTCACATAAGTACCCTCGTCGAAGAGCATTTTTTCAAGGAACCCTTCTACCCGGGCCCTTATTTCAACGAATTGCTGAGCACGAATGCGGCCTACATATTCCCCGTAAATTTCCACATCGTCCGTAACAACAGGCTCGACTTCGACTATCGGTAGGTCGGGACCCGGAGGTGCGGGACGCAGTAACCAATATAATCCTCCGCTTAATAGGAGAATACCTGCCCCCACATACAACCATACCCGGGGAGAAATACGACGAATCTTTTCACTAAGCCGTAAAGCGTAGTTGCCGATATTTTTAGCGGCTTGTCGAATATTTTCAAATGAAATTTTTATCATAAAGTCAAGAAACTTTTTTTTGGAAGTAAATACACAATAATCCTGATATGAGAATGGAATAGTCCGCAAAAGTACTCTTTTTTTCTTCAAATACGCCTTTTTGTGACAATATTTAGATATTAAACGTAATACGGAAGGGACGGTTCTGTGCCGGATAGGGATTCCGATAATAAATAAGAAATGCTGTTTGGGAGGGAATCATAGATAGTTTCTAAAAAGTGTAATCTTTGGAGTAATTTGTATTTGTTTATAAACCAAATAGATATATACTTGCTCCAATTGGTTCTACTACTATTTTCTTCAAAGGGAGCAAAAAAAAATTCCATTTTTCACTAGGGATTGTTTTTGATTTGGGGGTTATATAATATATAACAAAAAAAATTATAGAGATACTTATTGATTCATGAAAAAACATTAAAGGATCCATGAAAAAAAAAGTACATATCTGTTTTTTTTGATAGTTTGAAGTATCATTTACGAATGGTGAGGCATGTCGTTTTATCAGAATCCCGACTACGTCGCAGTTTATAGGAAGCATTTTGAAGTTTATCCATTTTTAATATAAAAAACATTAGCCTATGGAAATAAGAGAGACTATTTTTTAGAATTAAAATGAGAGAGGAGAATTATTTTTTTAGTATTCGAATACCTATAATACACGTATGTATAGAAGAAATCTAAAAGCAATTATTGTAGCTTTCGTACTGGTTTCTGGTTTTGGAATCGGTACTGCTGCGCATGTCAGCGCAGCTGATACGATGTCGCCACAAGGAGCGGCACAATCGAAGAGTGTAAATCAAAATGTTGCCACGGGGACAAAAGTGGTAACGGGTACAGTTACCGATCCGTCGGGAGAGACTCTTATCGGCCTCACGGTAAAAGTTTCCGGTACAAATGTGGCCGTAGCGACAGATCTCGATGGTAACTACTCGATCAAGGTTCCTGCGGGGAGTAACGAATTGGAGTTTTCCTACATCGGTTATCAAACCATCAAGCGCGCTATCAACGGGCAGAGCAAGATAGATGTAGTTATGCAGGACAATTCCGAGGTGCTCGACGAAGTCGTTGTAACCGCCATGGGTATCACCCGTAAAGAATCGTCTTTGACCTATGCGACCCAAGAAATTAAGGGAGATGATTTAATGAAGGTGCAAGATGCCAACTTCGTGAACTCGCTTCAAGGGAAGGCAGCCGGTGTAACTATCACTCAAAGTGCCGGTGGAGCCGGTGGTACTTCAAAAATCCTGTTGCGTGGTAACAAATCAGTTATGGGTAACAACAGCCCCTTGATCGTTATCGACGGTATACCTATGACTAACCAAGTCGGTGGAGCGGCTTCTTCTTGGGCTGGTGGCGAGAGCCTCACTTATTCGAGTTCTTCGGAGGGTGGGGATGCTCTTTCCTTGATTAATCCCGACGATATCGAGAGCATCAACATTTTGAAGGGTGCTAATGCGGCTGCTCTTTACGGTAGTGCTGCGGCCAACGGCGTGCTTATGATTACGACCAAGAAAGGTAAAGAGGGTCGTGTATCGGTAAGTGTCAATTCGAATGTGACTTTTGAAAATCCGTTGGTACTTCCTCAGATACAGAATGTATATGGTGCAAATGTAAATCTGGCAGCCAATACTCTTACTACTGAAAGTTGGGGCAAAAAGATTTCTGAAATGACACCCGAGGAGCTCAATTACAGTGGAGCTAAGTTGCGTAATTATGCAAAAAAAGACGATATTTCCGACTTTTTCGAGACAGGTGCGACTTACAACAACTCGGTATCGGTAAGTGGTGGTACTGAGAAAGTACGTTCCTATTTCTCTTATGCCAACTCCTACGCCGACGGTATGGTTCCCAATAATACTTATCAACGAAATACTTTTTTCATTCCGTCAGAGTTATTCTTTGTTCAACAAGAAGTTGAATGTCGATTTGTCATTGAACTATGTGCATGCGCAGACAAAGAATCGTCCGGGCGGAGGTACGGTCATGAACCCGTTATATGATTTGTATCGTATGCCGCGTAACATCGATATGGATTATTATAAGAAAAATTATCGAGGAGAAGGCACGTGGACTTCAAACATCTACGGATATTATAATGATCAGAAACAGTGGGTTCCCGATGGTACTATTGAGTTGTCTGGACCGATGCAACAATGGGCCTATTTTTCACCGGGTAACAATAATCCCTATTGGATAACGAATGCCAATAAAGGACAGACCGAGGAGGAAAGAGCCTATGGATATATTACGGCAAGCTATGAAATCATTCCCGGCTTGAAGATACAAGGCCGTTTGAACATGGACCGTGCCAAGTATAAAAAGGATTTACAAAGAGAATGGCCACTACGCAAAACGTAGCCGCTATCGAGGACTATGGTATGTATGGACAGGATCTCATTTGGAGCAACGATGTCTATGTCGATGCCATGTTGAGTTACAACAAGGAAATCAAAGATTTCTCTGTATCGGCATCGGCCGGTTGGGTGGGACACACCGTTAAAGGAGAGACCCAAAAGTTGTGGACGAGAGCCACCTATTTCTCCTATACCGACATGAATCAGCTACCGACCCGTATTAACTTCTTTGAGCCTCTGGCGTCATGGGGAGGAAGCAATATGAATGAGTATTCCTTGTCTTCCAACTGGGATAAAGGTCTTTTCTTTACGGGACAAGTAGGATACAAAGATTATGTCTATTTGGAAGGTAGCTATCGCCAAGACTGGTATCGGGCTTTCAAACAATTCGAATATCGGGGTACTCCCGATAATTATGGCTATTTCTCGGTCGGAGCCAATACGTTAATGCATCGCTACATTTCTTTGCCCGAATTTATTACACACTTGAAACTCCGTGCTTCTTACTCCGAAGTAGGTAACTCTATTCCTAATGAGGTGTTTAATAAAGGTAAAGCTGATTTAGCAACCGGAGCGATCGCTTCGTCTACCTATGGCTATTTCGATAATCCTATTCCCGAAACTTCAAAATCATTCGAAGCCGGATTCGATGTATCGTTCTTCGATAGTTCGTTGAACTGGGATTTGACGTATTATCACACGGGATTGTATAATAACTATTTCCTACAAGCTACTACGGGAGGTAAGTCCAAACCTGTAAATACCGGTTTGATTTGTAATCAAGGTATCGAAACCACCGTTTCCTATTCGTTGGGCTTTGCCAAAGATTGGATGTGGCGTACTTCGGTGAATTTCTCGTACAACGACAACAAGATTGTAAAGACATTCAAAGATGAACAAGGAAAGTCGTCTAAGCTCGAACAAAAAATTGCCGGTGGTAATATTGTGGTAAGGTACGACGAAGGCGGTTCTTACGGCGATATGTATGCCCTCGATTTTCGTCGCAATGACGATGGTAGTATTTATTTAAGTTCTAACGGAGCACCTCAGTTAAGTAACAATAGTTATGTCTACTTGGGCAATATGAATTCTAAATTCCAATTGGGATGGGGAAATACGATTTCTTGGAAAGACCTTTCTCTTTATTTCTTGGTGAGCGGTCGTATCGGTGGCAAGGTCATCTCGTTGACCGAGGCTTATCTCGATTATCAAGGTGTATCTAAGCGAGTGGGAGATGCTCGTTTGGCAGCCGAAGCAAATCCCGATTTACAATGGAACGGAAAGCCGGCTATGGTAATGCCAGACGGTAATTTGGCTCCTATTGAAGAATATTACAAAGCAGTAGGTGGTAATATGTTTGGTTCGCAATATGTTTATGATGCCACCAATTTCCGTCTGGCAGAACTTTCGTTAGGTTATTCTTTCCATAATCTTTTTGGAGGAGTTATCAGTAACCTCTCGCTGTCAGTCGTAGGCCGCAACTTGTTCTTCATCTATAAGGATGCTCCGGTCGATCCCGATATCGCCCTCTCTACCAAAAACGGTTTGGGTGCGTTCGATATCTTCAATATGCCGGCAACCCGTTCGGTCGGTGTGAATTTGAAAATTGATTTTTAGTAGTAAATAATGAATAGATATATGAAAAAAACTGTTTTAGCGGCATTTGGTGCATTGCTTTCTGTTGTGAGCTTGCACTCATGTTTAGATTTCGATATGCCCACCGATACCTTTACTGGTGGTGATACCGAATTGGATCCGATAGTCTACAAAGGTAAAGCCGATAGTATAGATTATAGAAAAAGAGATTTCAGAAGAAGGTTTTGCGTTTGCCGAGAAAGAATTAAACAATTATTTCTTTCAATTACAAACGGTACAATATTGTATGAGAGGAGGAAAAGAAGGCCAGCTTCCCGGAGCTCACCAATATCAATATGTGTATAATATAACCGTCGATAACTATGCCGGCTATTTATGCGTTCCTCATAACTTCTCACATGGGGGAGACGGTATTTTATCTTCTACTTACTATTACAATCGAGGATATTGCGATGGCCCTTATGGCGCTTTTCTCATGGTGAAAAACAATTTGGTGAACATGTTGAATCACCCTCATATCGACTCTATCCCCGAGATGAAAGCGATAGGACTATTGCTTTACAATTATTCGGCACAGGAGATGGTCGACCTATATGGCTCTATTCCCTATGTAGATCACAAGAATAATAAGGAAACGAATCCATTTACCTTCAATAAGATGGCCGATATTTATGAAACTATCGTAGATAATCTGGATACGATCAATGCTTGTTTGAAACATTATGAGCAACGTCCGGGGTGGTACAAAAGTCGTTTGAATGGTATCTTGCAACAAAGTGACTGGGTAACGAAAGATTTTAGTATTGACACATGGAGACGTTTTGCCAATTCGTTAAAACTTCGTATGGCTATGCATATTGTGAAAGTTGATCGGACAAAAGCTCAAAAATGGGCACAAGAAGCTGTTACCGAAGGTGTAATCGAAACGGAAAATCAAGAAATAGCTTTGGATCCAGTCGTTTCAGGGTTTACCCATCCATTGGTCGATATTAGCAAATTATGGGGCGATTCCCGGTTGAATGCTTCGTTTGAGAGCTTACTGTTCAGTTTGAAGCATCCTTATGTACAAGACGATTATGCGTTGTTCGAGAAAAAATTCTTCTCAGATTGTCAATGAAACAAATCCTGAGGAAATAGAACCTACCAATTCTCGGATTGTAGGGCTACGAGCTGGTATATCCATGGTTTCGGGTCAAACAGTGAGTGTTAACCCCGTATCGCTTATTCGGCAGTTTCTTCCAATCGTATCAGTATGGCTCCGTTATACCTGATGAAACTTTCAGAAGTTCAGTTCCTTCGTGCGGAAGGTGCAGTGCGTAACTGGGCGATGGGTGGTTCTGCCCAATCTTTTTTTTTATGAAGCAGGCATTCGTAGCGCTCAGTTGGATCAACGTACAAATTCGCAATATGGACAGAAAGTCGATGAGTATATGAGTGTGGAAGAACCGGTCGCTTATGCGTATACCGACCCGATGGACCATACCAATGATATAGCCAGTGTAACCAAAATCGGTGTTAAATGGAACGAAGGCGATACGCCGGAAACCAAATTGGAAAAAATCATCACTCAGAAGTATATTGCCGGGTTCCCCTATTCCTATGAAGCATGGAACGATTTGCGCCGTACGGGCTATCCGAAGATATTCCCCGTATTGAATGTCGAGGACGGTGACGGCAGTTTGGTACAAGGCGACCTTATTCGGAAAATTCCTTTGCCGGGAAGGGACACGAGTGCAGGTTTGTCCGATATTCAGACCTCTGGTATAGAGGCTTTGGGGGGACCGATACACAAGGTACTCGTGTTTGGTGGGACGTAGAAGGTTCCAATTTCTAATGAAATGGTTTAGAGGGCAGGGGAGCTGTCGCTCCTCTTCTCTCTACTATTTATAATAGTTACAAAATTTATAATTTAATGTTTTTTATCATGAAGAAGTTTACTGTATGCGGTGCGGCTGTGGCTCTATGCTGTCTGGCCGGCAACGTGCAGGCGCAAGAACCGGAATATCCGGCGTCTGCATCGACAGAAGTTTTTGACTTTACACCGTGGAATGATGACAAGTTATTGCTGTTATTCGCTCAGGCGGCTGATGAAGGACGTAAGTACCCGACCAAAGAAGAGTTTGAAGCTGCCGGTTTTAATCTCGATCTGGAATTCTCCGTTCGCACGTACGCCCGGCAGTTATTATGGAAGATGCAGCCAAAAACATTGTTGCCGATGTGTATCCCACCCGTCGGTTGTGGATGAACACACCGACCGGACAAGGTGAAAGTGTCGGTGGCTATCCCAGCTCCGAATTCCATAGCGATGTATTCTCTATGTGGAACTATACGAATTTATATGGTGCTTGGAACCACACTATATTACAAGCTCCGGGTTCTTGGGCCGATGCCGCTCACAAGAATGGGACGCACATGTTCTCGGGTATTAAGTTTTTCGAGTTTTGGGGAACAACTTCAAGTGAGTATATCAAGCTTATTACAAAGAAAAACGAGAAAGGAGAATACGTGTATGTAGATGCCTTTTGAATGCTCTTTTGTTCTTGGGATTGGACGGTATAAACTACAATTTCGAGGATTCGGGCTATCAGCAGACTGACGTTGTCGGATTCCATCAAGCGCTTTACAAAAGAGCGAAAGAGATAGGGTTCGACAGCTTCCATATTGGTTTGTACACCAGTAGTTCTTCACTCTCGACACGTACTGCAAATGCCCTTTATGGAACAAAAGCGAACGGTAAAACCGCTGACTTAATGTTGAATTATTCGGGAGGAGATTTTGCAACACAATATATGGCTTCGTCGGTTCAAGCGGCAGAAACTGCTTACGGTACGGCCGACGGTTTATATGCCGGTGGTTGGTATCGTCACATGGATCTTAGCTGGCCTCTCTTGAATCAAGATGAAGCGACGAAGAGATGTGGTCTTTGCCTTTGGGGAGAGCACAAAATCAGTCGTTTCTTCCAATATGTAGTGGGAAAAGACCCCATGGATATGCAAACGAACTATCAAAAGTTGTTGGAAAAAGGATTCTCGGGGGGGTATCGCACACCGATCCAACGTCCGGCTCCTTCGTATACTAATGTATTCCAAGTAGAAAATGCCAGTGAAGCAGATACGCAATTAGCCGAATTCTGCGGATTGGCCGAATTTATACCGGAACGTACGGCTATTCAAGGCGATCTGCCGTTCAATACCTATTTCTCATTGGGAAATGGAGATTTCTATGCTTATAAAGGTAAAAAAACACTGGGTAGCTGGTACAATATGGGACAACAAGACTATGTACCGACCTATCGTTGGTTAATCTATCAAACGGGGACAACGAACCGTTCGACGGATATCGATGCTGAATTTACTCATGAGGATGCTTATATCGGTGGATCTGCCCTCCGTTTGAAAGGAACTCCTACTTCGACGGGATCTGATGTAGTGCTTTATCGTGCCAAACTGACTGTTTCTGGGAATAATGCAACAGCCAAACTGGCCGTGAAATCGGGTATCGAGGGAAGTAATGCTTCCAATCTATATCTCATCTTGAAGAAATTTGATGACAGTGCATGGTTGGAATTCCCTGTGGGCGACTTGAAAGGCGCTACTTGGGAAGAAAAAGAAATAGCTCTCAGCGGTATCAACCAAAACGATGTAATCGAATATATCGGTCTGCGTGTGAAAGGTTCGGCATCGGACAGCTATAAAATGCTCGTAGGACAGTTGCAATTATGCGATGACCGCTCTGCTGTGAAACCCGCTGATATCGACGATTTGAGTGTAGTTACAGAAGTGAAGGAAGAAACGACTTCTTCGATGTCTGTAAAATTGACTTGGAGTGTCGATTATACTGGATTTAGTCCTGCCCGCAAAGATTATGGTATGGTTTACAACGACGAGGTAAATATCGATCATTTTGAAATTTTGTATAAGAATGGAGAAGACGGACGAGTATCGGAAGTAGGACGTACTTCCACTTGGTCGGCTTATGTAGGTAATATTCAATTTGAAGATGAAAACGACGATCCCTATATCGGTGTTCGTTCGGTATCAGTCGATTTGAAATCGTATTCTCCGGTGGTGTGGACGCATGTACCTCGTGCCACGGGGTCTTTACCCGAGCCCGATACCGATTTGTATGGAAAAACTTATTTGAATCTCGAATCGGAAGGTGTTGAGACAGCTCAAAAATATCGTTATGTTTCATCGCTTGTTACTACGGGTGCAACTGAAAATTTGAACTATACATCGAATACACCTGTTGGAGGTGATAACTATTTGAGAGTAACCGACCAAAAACTGAAAGTAGAACAAGGCCAGAAAGTAACGGTTAAGTTTGCAGGACGAGTTAACGGTAGCGACGATGGTTTGAAGTGGTGTTTGGGTAAAGCCTATGTAGATTGGAATCTCGATTATGTATTCGATGCTAGTACAGACGAATTAGTAATGGAGGTAGGTACGTTAAATGCAGGAACCGATTCTATCGCAACAGGTTGTACCTTCATTCTTAATGTTCCCGAGGATGCGGCAGTGGGTACAAGTCGTTTCCGTATGGTATTCTCTGATGCTTGGTTTACTCACCCCGGACCTACGGGAGGTACGGCAAAAGGATTCTCGATCGATTTCGATGTGGAAGTAACCGGATCGAATCCCGGACGTGAACCGGAAAAAACATATGCCGACTACCGTGATCAAGGTGTTGCCGATGAACCCGATGGATTAGATGTATCTGGAATCGAAGATGTCGTAAATGGCAACGGAAACGGTGTATCGTCTGTTTCTTCGCTGTATCCTACGGTAGCTACCGATGTAATCTATTTCAACAATGTAGATAAGGCTTGGATATATACGGTCGATGGACAGTTGGTTAAATATGTAAACAACAATCCCGAATCTGTGAATGTCTCCGATCTGTCTTCTGCTATGTATGTAGTGAAGATGCAGAAAGGCAATGTGGTACGTAGCCAGAAGATGTTCAAGAAATAAAGAAGATTGTTTCAGGTTAATAACAGTCTGAAAAGACTGCCTCTCTCGAAAGGTTATCCGATGTGATATCGGGTAACCTTTCTTTTTTTATGTTTTTCGAAAACAATTTATTCCCCTTGTCGATTCATGTATCATGACGGTCGATAATACGACAGTAGAAGGAACGGAATGCACGATTTCGTTTTTATTTTCTGGGTCGCAAATCGGTAAGAAAAGGCTTTAATACGCTTTTTATGAACTTGATAAGAAAAAAAATAGGACAGATTTATTTTAATTCTTAACTTTACTCTGTTTTTTGGAAATTTCTTTTTTTAATTCGTTCTGGAATACATAGATTCTTTCGGACACAAATGCTTTGGAATATTCGGATTCATCTGCAATAGATTTTATAGAATATCCTTGTATATATTTTTCAATGATTGACCGGTCAACCTGGTTGAGCAATCGGAATATATTTGTAAATGTTTCTATATCAATCATGTCTATTGAACAAATTTGACGGCGAATTGTTCTAAATAATCTAAGTTGAAACAATTTAATTTTAGTCATAACTTTTTTATATAAAAGCCTCCGACCATAATACACGATACTAAAAAGAACAGTGAATAAATTCGTGAAATGCAAAACTCTATTTGCATTTTATTATGGATCGGAGGCCTATGTCAAACCAACCGAAATGGCAATCGCCACCACGAATTTATTCACTGTATGATACAAATATAGCGATTTGTTTTTGATTATTTTATAAAATAATCCTAGAATTTTTACTAATCTAAATTATTTTATTTTTTCTTCTTTTTATAAGAGATTGTAAACGTGGGCTTTGTATATTTTATAAAATGGAAGAAAATAGCGGGCAGGAGTTTTGAATTACATGTTTATTCCGATGGTTTAGTCTCTATTTGAGTAGTGATATTCAATCTTTCTTTTTTGATGTGTGTCTAAGTACGATTTGTAGAAGCCATATTTGCCAAGTTTTTTTGCACGGAATTTGCACGGTTTTGAAACAAAACGCACCTAAGCACAACAAAAATATACGAAACGTCTATCGATTGAAAGTATATTTTTTTGATGAAATATATAAAGAAAAACACTGAAAATCATTTGATAATCAGTGTTTATATTTTGTCGGGGTAGCGGGATTCGAACCCACGACCCCCCTGCTCCCAAAGCAGGTGCGCTAACCGGACTGCGCTACACCCCGAATCCCATTAATCGTTTCTCGATTTTGGTGCTGCAAATTTACAGCTTTTTTTATATCCACAACTATGCTCCCATATTTTTATCAAATTCTTTAAGGAATCATATTTGTTTACCGATGTTTTATTTTAATTTTGCAAAGACAATTTTTCATAAGAATGTCGGAGTATAATCAACGAAAATAAATCATATAATAATGTATAGAACGAATACGTGCGGAGAATTGCGGTTGAACCATGTCGGCCAAAAGGTGACGTTGGCAGGGTGGGTACAACGCAGTCGCAAAATGGGCGGAATGACATTTGTCGATCTGCGAGATAGATATGGTATCACACAGTTGGTCTTTAATCAAGAAACAGATGCCGATTTATGCGATAAAGCGAATAAATTGGGGCGTGAGTATGTCATACAGGTAACCGGTACGGTAACGGAACGGTCGAGCAAAAATACCAATCTGCCGACCGGTGAAATAGAAATCATAGCCGAAAATTTGGTCGTGTTGCATACCGCAGAGACACCGCCTTTTACTATCGAAGACGAATCGGACGGAGGAGACGATATTCGTATGAAGTATCGTTATCTTGATTTGAGACGATCGGTAGTACGCCGTAATCTCGAATTACGTCACAAGATGGCATTCGAAGTTCGCCGTTATCTCGACGAATTGAACTTCTTGGAGGTGGAGACGCCGGTGTTGATCAAGTCTACTCCCGAAGGGGCTCGTGATTTTGTAGTGCCTTCAAGAATGAATCCGGGAGAGTTTTTATGCGCTCCCTCAATCACCCCAGACATTGAAACAGTTATTGATGGTATCGGGATTCGACCGTTATTTCCAAATCGTGAAATGTTTTCGTGACGAGGATTTACGGGCAGACCGTCAGCCCGAGTTTACTCAGATAGACTGTGAAATGTCTTTTGTCGAGCAAGAAGATGTTTTGAATATTTTTGAAGGTATGATTAAACACCTGTTCAAAAAGATTCGTGGCATTGAGTTCAACGAACCGTTTTTGCGTATGACATGGGCCGACGCCATGAAATACTATGGCAGCGATAAACCCGATATGCGCTTCGGTATGAAATTCGTTGAAATGAAAGATTTAACCGAAGGACATAATTTTGTGGTGTTCGATAGTGCCGAGTATGTGGGCGGTATCTGTGCCGAAGGGTGTGCGACATATACCCGTAAGCAACTCGATGAATTGACCGAGTTCGTCAAACGTCCACAAATAGGAGCCAAAGGGTTGGTCTATGTCCGTTTCGATGAAAACGGCACGCCAAAGTCATCGGTCGACAAATTTTATTCGGCAGACGATTTGAAAAAGTGGGGCGAAAGATTCGGTGCAAAACCGGGCGACCTGTTGTTGATATTAGCTGGTCCTGCGATGAAAACCCGTAAGGCTCTTTGTGAGCTGCGGCTGGAAATGGGCTCTCGTTTGGGGTTGCGGGATAAAGATACGTTTGCACCCTTGTGGGTTATCGATTTTCCCTTGTTCGAATGGGACGAGGAGACCCAGCGCTTCTATGCCATGCATCACCCGTTTACTTCCCCGAAAGCGGAAGATATTCCTCTATTGGATAGCGATACCGGAGCCGTCAGAGCGAACGCTTACGACATGGTTATCAACGGTGTCGAATTGGGTGGCGGGTCTATCCGTATACACGACAGTGAATTGCAAGACCATATGTTCCGTTTGCTGGGATTTACCGAAGAGCAAGCATTGGATCAGTTTGGTTTCTTAATCAATGCATTCAAGTATGGAGCACCGCCTCACGGAGGTTTGGCGTTCGGTTTGGATCGTCTAGTCTCGATGTTCGCCGGATTAGATTCTATACGAGACTGCATCGCATTCCCCAAAAACAATTCCGGTCGAGATGTTATGCTTAATGCACCTTCTGTTTTGGCGGAATCCCAGTTAGAAGAACTATGTATAAAAGTGAACCCGAAGAATTAGAGATTCGTGATAATAGTTAACGATATCATAAAGGCGATAGAATCGGTCGCTCCATTGAATTGGCAAGAATCCTATGATAATGCAGGATTGCAAGTGGGCGGTCGGTTTCAATCGGTTTCGGGTGCGGTTGTTTGTCTCGATGTCACGGAAGCCGTAGTCGACGAAGCTATCTCTATGGGATATAATTTGATTGTATCTCACCATCCTTTACTCTTCAAGGGATTGAAATCGATAACGGGGAATAGTTATGTCGAGAGGATTGTCATTAAAGCTATTCAACACAACATAGCCATTTATGCAGCCCATACCAATCTCGACAATGCCCCGGAGGGGGTATCTTACAGAATGGCTCGGAAACTGGGATTGACCTCGATTCGAGTTTTAGACCCGTTATGCGGCCGACTGATAAAATTGGTTACCTATGTACCTTCGACTCATGTCGAGAGCGTAAGAAGCGCTCTTTTTTGAAGCAGGAGCCGGTCATATAGGAAACTATGACAAGTGTAGTTTCGGACAAGAAGGGACAGGGACGTTTCGTGCGGGAACCTATGCTAATCCATATTGCGGTACGATAGGGGAGTTTCACCGGGAACAAGAGACGCGCTTGGAAGTGATAGTTCCTATACATGTACAAGAAGCGGTTATCGATGCGCTGAAAAGGAGCCACCCGTATGAAGAACCGGCATTCGATTTGATTCCGTTATCCAACCGATGGGAACAAGTCGGGAGCGGTGTTGTAGGAGCCTTACCGGAACCTGTCGATGAAGTGTTGGTCTTGGAAAAGCTGAAAGAAATTTTTAAGACCGGTTGCGTAAAAACATTCTCCGTTGCATAACCGAAAAATTTCACGAATAGCATTATGTGGAGGAGCCGGAGCCTCATTGATGACAAAAGCTGTCATAGCCGGAGCCGATATGTTTGTTACAGGAGAGATTCGTTATCACGACTATTTCGAATTTGAATCTCATATACTATTGGCCGAAATCGGTCATTATGAGAGCGAACAATATACAAAAAAGAAATTTTTTGTGAGATAATTCAAAAAAAAAAAATCTACCTTTTGCAATCCATTCTACACAGGTAGATACAAATCCGATAAATTATTTGTAAAGTATGGCTACTGACAAAACAAAAGCAGAGAAAGAATATACAGTGGAGGAGAAGTTGAAAACACTGTATGATTTGCAAACCATTCTTTCGGAAATCGATAGAATAAAAACATTGAGAGGTGAGCTTCCTCTTGAAGTTCAAGACCTTGAAGATGAAATTGCAGGTCTTGAAACTCGTATCAAAAACTTTCATACAGAAATAGAAGACCTTAAAGCTGCTGTGTCGGCTAAAAAAAAGTAGAAATACAAAATGCCCAAACGCTTATAGAGAAATATACTAAGCAGCAGGATAACGTGCGGAATAATCGAGAATTTGATTTTCTGTCGAAAGAAATCGAATATCAAACGCTTGAAATTCAATTGTGCGAAAAACGTATCAATGAATTTATCGCAGCACAAGAGGCCAAGAGTAATGAAGTCGCAGCTTCGGAGGAGATTTTACAGGATCGCCAGCATATTTTGAATGAAAAGAAAAGCGAACTTGATGAAATTGTTTCGGAGACCAAACAAGATGAAGAAAAGCTGAGGGAAAAGGCCAAGAAACTTGAAAATAAAGTAGAGCCTCGTTTGTTGTCTGCATTTAAGAGAATTCGTAAAAATGCACGCAATGGTTTGGCTGTGGTTTATATTCAACGCGATTCTTGTGGAGGGTGTTTCAATCGTATTCCACCTCAAAGACAGCTCGATATCAAAATGCGTAAGAAAATTATCGTTTGTGAATATTGTGGTCGTATTATGATTGACCCGGAACTTGCGGGAGTGAAAGATGTAAATTAGTAGAATTAAAATTATTTTTTATAAGAAAAAAGGTCATTCATTTTCAGAATGACCTTTTTTGTCTGACTTTATCACCCGTTTTAACAGGTTTATTTTGCTATTTATTAAGAAAAAGACACGTTGGCTAAGTGCTTCCAAAGCTCGCTTTTTATCATCACGACGCATAACGAACGACACATCGCAGTTATCTCCGTAAGAGATCATTCGTACAGGAATATCTTTTAAGGCTTCGACTATTTGATGTTCAAAGCCCACATTATACCATTTCAGATCACCCACAACACAAATAATTACCATATCATCTTCGACCGAAACATCGGCATATCGTTCCAGCATAGAGATTATTTTCGGCAAATGTATCTTATTGTCGATTGATAAAGATATTTCCACATTAGACGTTACGACCAAATCGATAGGTGTATGGGATTGTGCAAAGCAGTGAAATATTTTTTCGAGGAAACGGTAACACGGTATTTTATAATGAGAGCGCAACTTAATATAAGTTACGTTATCTTTGGCTGCAACAGCCTTTATTTTCCCGGTGTCGGCAGTATCGGAAATAAGCGTTCCCGGGGCTTGGGGATTCATAGTGTTGAGTAATCTTACAGGGATATTTTTTAATTTGGCCGGAAGGATGCATGTCGGATGCAAAATTTTTGCACCGAAATAAGCGAGCTTGGAGGCTTCGTCAAAAGTCAGAGTACGCACTGGTGCTGTTGTCGATACTACTCTTGGGTCGTTGTTGTGTAGTCCGTCTATGTCGGTCCATATTTGTATCTCACATGCATTCAAGGCAGAACCCAATAATGATGCAGTATAATCGCTACCGCCTCGTTGCAGGTTGTCTATTTCACCGGAGACATTACGACAAATATAACCTTGCGTAATAAACAAACGATTATTGGGATAGTGTTTTAATAATTTGCATACATTCCTTTTGATAAAGTGTATATCGGGCTCTCCGTTTCTGTCGGTACGCATGAACTCAATCGCAGGAAGCAGAACCGATACGATTCCAATTTCTTTCAAATAAATATGCATCAGTCGAGTTATCAGTAATTCGCCCTGTGACAGTATAATTTTTTCTTGTTTTGAAGAAATGGGAGATTGAGCTATTGTTTGTAGCGATGAAAAAGAGCACAGAATAAACTTTTTAGCTTCTTCTATGCTCTTTGCAGAAAGATAGAGCTTATCGGCGACTTCGATATACTTGCTTTCCAAACGCTTAATGTCTCGCTGTGCACCGTCGATATCTCCATTAAATAGTAATGAGGCTATTTCTGCTAATGAATTGGTCGTGCCCGACATTGCCGATAGTACGACCAGATTCAACTCATTATTACAAATAAGATTTGCTACATGTTTGATTCTCTCGACGGTTCCTAATGAAGTTCCTCCGAATTTCAAGATTTTGAATTTCTCTTGTTTACGATCCATTTTCTGCTTTTCCATTTCTCACACGTCTCTATTACAGAGTTTTCGTTTTATACTTTGCAATTAAAATACCATAGTTTGAAATTTATATAATTGTTTGATTTATAATTAATTATTAAATTCAAATATAAAGGCGATATTTCCAAAATGGAGAAAGACCATATCGTTATGATAGATACGGTCTTTTTTGTGATTACATTTACAAAGTATACCGAGTATTGATCAATTGATTCGTACCGGCTGTATAGGTTGCTGTTTTATCAAATCGAGTGGAACCGCTTGATATTTTACACGATTAAAATCGATGGCTTTCAAGTCTATGCAACGAATATCGCTATTATACATAGTACGATAATAAATGACTCTGTGTGTAAGATCTGTCGATGATGTCCATTGTGTGGCACTCGGTATATCGGTAGGCGTTTCACTTTCAGAAAACTCTATACCGATAGGTATATCAAAGTTGTTCAAAATGTGAAAGCTCTGTATAACAGCTTCTATTGCTGTCTCTTTTTGTGGAGAAGAAGTCTGGTAAAAAAGCGGCACGTATGAATCTCGATGGGGGAGTGACATCACCGGGAATGCCGAGGAAACCACTGCCTGCACCAAATGAGGAGAGTTTTATATTTCCGAGTGTCCTCGGATTAGTAGTCCCGGGATAAAGATTGATGTAATTATTCAGATTGGTCATATGCCAGTCAAAACCGGGAGAATTGGTAAGTACTCCTAATGTATTTTCATAGAAATTAGGTTGACCATCAACAATCTCCAATACGATTTGCTTTCCTGTAATATCTGCCATTCTCCAATGAACGGTTGAGGCTCTCGGGTCAATCGGCACGATGTGTATCTTTTTATAGCTTTCATAGCTTCGTCTACCGTTGAAAAGTTTCCCAATATCCATGATACTAATTGTAAATCGGCTATACTGGAATCTTTCAGTTTGGAATCATAGTCTTCATATCGACCATATCCGGGAAAATAAAATAATCCGGCAGATAGTCCAGCCTCGTTTAGTCCCTCTGCCACAAATTCCTTTTGTTCGACGGATAACCCGATATAACCGTAACGAGCTGTAAATTTCATTCCCGATCGCTCTCCTCCGGGAATATAGGAATACTGTTCGTAACCACGAGGAACGACAACATATTGGCTATTTAAATCGCTGCCGCCCCATTCGATTGTTCGGGCAAGAATCATAGAATTATCTTTTGTTGTTAAAGTAATGCCGGTACAAGCTTCTGAGACATGAACTTGAAATAGAATGATAACAACCGTTATCCATAAAGAAAGTAATTTTTTCATTTTTTTTGTTATGTTTAATTGAGATGGGAATAAAGTATAAAAAGAAATGCATTTATAATTGTCAGAATTCAAATATACTTAATTTTTTAATATTAACAAGATATCTTTGTTATTATGAGTATAAAGCTGGCTATAAAATGTCAGTTTATTTTTAAACATTCTTTATCTCTAAATTGTTTTGCCAATAATTTGAAATACGAGGTAAAGCTATTCAGAGAAATATAGTACATTTGTACTAAATGTAAATTTTATGCTTTGGTGTAAACCAAGTTTTACGTACTTTTACCTCGATTACAATTTGTATGATGAATAGGTTTATTTGTATTCCTTTATGTCTCTTTTTTTGTTGAGTGTCTGCAATCCGAAAAAAAACGAGCGACCAAATGGGTGGTATTATATCACCGATCGTGTAGAAGACAGTATTTCTTCAGAACCTATCGTAACTATTAATGATTTTGAAGAAATAAAATTAGATTCGGCAGAAAACTTAAAAGGTAAGTTCATATATCAAATTACGGGCCATGTAGCTGCTGATTGTGTAGAAAAGTGGGCAGACGCAACAGAGCATTCGATAGGGAAACGAATTGGATTTGTTTTTCAAGATGAAGTTATTTGTACTCCCTGTATCAATTGCCGCATAGAGACCGGTAGTTTTGCTATATCTGCCCAAGATACAGATATAAAATCTATATATTGGCAAATTGTTCGAAAAATTCACAGCCGATAAGACGAAATCCTATCGGCTGTGCCTCTATAATAAATTATACAGATTAGAATCGGAAACTAACATATAGGTATGCGCCTGATACTTTCCAATCTTGATTTTCTTCATCTATCTTATACGAAGTCGTACCCCAACGATATTCAGCACCAAGAGATATAACTTTGTATGAAGCTGCTAAACCTGTATTAAAATAAGATCCATAGTTCATCAGGAAATCACTGTCTTGATTATATGCGACGGAGAAAGTCGGATCATAACGGAAATATACGTTTATTTTTAAGAAATCGACCGGATTAATCGTGATAGAAGGACCAAACTGCATTCCGATTTCAGCTTTATAAATATCTCCGCCGTCTTCAAAATCACTTTCTTCTACGGTATATTTTGCTGCTGCTATATCGAAGACTGTCCAATCCAATCCGAATTTCAACATTCCGAAAAGAGGCTTTTTGTGCAAATAATAAGTATTCCCTCGGTTTATAGCCACAGCAAAATCACTATTTAATTTTTCTAAGCCATTACCCCGGGTTAATGAAGGCATACCATAAGAAATATTGAAGTATTTTTTTTTCCCCAAATTTTTTCTTGTTTAGCCATGTAATCAAGTTTTGTATTCATTTCTTCGGTAAGATTCTCAATTTTTGTATTAAGGCTATCTACTTGTAAATTCAATGTTTTATTTTGGCCCCGATATATAAAAAGCGAATCTTTTAATAAATCGTTTTCTTCTGATAAATTTTTATATTTACCGAGAAGTGTTTTCTGCTCTTTAATCAATGAGTCTTTACTGGCTTTTAGTAATACATTTTGATTTTTAAGTGTACTGTTGTCTTTCGATAAAGCACTATTTACCGAAGACTTTTCATCGATTACTTTGTGCATAATACCGATGGAATCTTTCAGCATTTGGTTCTGCTTCTTTAAGGTTTGAGCCGATACAACCTGGCATATCGGCATACAAATTAGAAATAAAAATACTATCTTTTTCATGATTTGAGATTTTTCTGCAAAAATAATAATAAAAAAACAAAATGGAAATCACATGATAATCGTTATTCTTTTAATTTTTTTTTTAATCGATGAGAATTTGTAATATAGATAAGTAATGTACATTTGTACAAAAAAATTACACATTCATATGAGACTTAATCACGTTGCACTATGGGCAGACGATATCGAATCGGTTCGTCTTTTTTTATATGAAATATTTCGGCGCTTTATGCAATGACAGATATGTCAATGAATCCAAGAAATTTACTTCTTATTTTTTATCTTTTGATGAGGGAACAGCTTGTCTTGAATTAATGAATCGTCCTGATATTTTAGATATGCCTTTCAACCGAGGCCAAGTGAAAGGTTTGGCCCATTTGTCTATATCGGTAGGTAGTCGAGAAGCTGTCGACGAGCTTACCCGACGTTTGCAAACCGATGGATATACGGTTATAGGACAACCTCGGCTTACCGGTGATGGATTTTATGAGAGTACTATACTCGACCCGGAAGGTAACAATGTCGAAATTACCGAATGATAAATTAGTAAATCCCAATCAACTGATAAAAATTTCGGGTATCACAGACTGAGTGTCGGGAATAGAATATTTTTCTAACAGATGAAAGCAGTGTCGTTGAGAACGGAGCTTTGCTTCCCGACTTTGAACATAGTGATTTTCTAAATTTTCGTCTATATAACAAGCCTTGACATTATCTTGCAGTTGAAGGGATATAATTGATAATATTTCATTTTTTATGCTTTGGTCGAATATGGGAACAGCAGTCTCAATGCGTCTGTTCAAGTTCCGTCGCATCCAATCTGCCGAAGAAAGGTACATATCCTCATGTCCACCAGCGTAAAAATACCAAATACGCGCATGTTCCAAATAAGAATCTATTATGCGAATCATACGGATATTGCGACTGTAAGGTTGGTTAGGAACTAAGCAATTAATACCTCTTACGATCAAATCTATATGTACACCCGCTTCGCTGGCATCATAAAGAGCATTTATCATATTCGTATCATGCAGCCCATTCATTTTTAATATAATATGGGCTTTCCGACCTTGACGAGCCTCTTCAATCTCAAAATTTATCTTCTGTTTCAACACATCGACCATGTTGAATTGAGCGACCAATAAAGTTTGGAAATATCGGTCGTTTGACGAGCCGTCTAAAATGGAAAATAATTTATCTAATTCGCTGGTAATTTCCCTATTTATAGTGAACAGACCCATATCCGAATAAATTCGAGCCGTATTTTCATTAAAATTCCCTGTACTTAAAAAAAAAGCATAAGCTTGTGGCTGATTTTTGTGAAGTGTAGAACATTTGATTAATAATGCTTTTGCATGCACTTTTAATCCGGGAGTACTATACACCACGCGAATCCCAGATTTTCGCATCAGTTCGGAAGTTATGATATTGTTTTCCTCGTCGAACCGTGCCTTTATCTCTACATATACAGTTACTTGTTTTCCCTTCTGTGCTGCATAAAGTAAACGATCTATGATTTCGGAATTTTCAGCGACACGGTATTGGGTGAGTTTTATGTCGGTAACGTTAGGATTATCGGCAGCCTCGGTAAGAAAACGGGTTAAATAACTAAACGACTGATATGGAAAATGAATTAGAAAATCCCGTTGCCGAATAACTTCGAACATGGTTGGTGCTCTATCGAATGCCGGTATCTGCATAGGCGAGGGAGTACTTCGCTTAATTCTTTTCCGGTTAGATTCGGTAACTTCGATAAATCTTCCAAATTAAGGTATCTCCCTGATCGAATACATTGTCCGTGAGGAATATCATAGGCATCGCAAATGTATTGCAGCATATCTAAGGGCATGCAGCCATCGTAAACCAGTCGATTGGCATTCCCTATTTTTCTCTTTTTACGCGCTTGCGTACCGCATCGACGATGTTCGCTACCTCTTTGGCTTCTATGGAAAAATCTGCATCGCGAGAGACTCTTATCGCATAGTGAGAATCGATAATAAATCCGGGAAATACGACGTCTAAATTTAAGGCGATCATATCGTCGATAAACATCAGATAATTTTTGCCATCGTGAGGTGTGAGATTTATGAAACGAGGTACTTTACTAAATGGTATCTTTATTTGGGCATAAAACGGTTGTCTATCGGGATCTCCTTTCTTGTACATTTTTATGGCCAAATAAAGTCGATTATCTCGTAAAAAAGAGACAATATCATTTTTTAGTATCAAGACCGGTTGTAGAAAAGGGAATACCTCTTCTTTAAAGAAATTACGGATCTCTTCTCGATGACAATTTTCTATTTGTTCGTTATGATACAATACCATTCCTTCTTTTTCAAGTTCAGGTATAATCTCGTTGAAAAAAAAAACTTATTGAAAATATCTACTTGTCGATTTACTTCTTGATTGATTGCACTCAGTGTATTTTCGGCCTGTCGTTTATCCTCGATGCTTTGCAGTGGATCAGATAGTATTTGTGATATTCCGATACTCTCACTCTATAAAACTCTTCTTGGTTGGACTGATAGATAGACAAAAATTTTATTCGGTCAAATAACGGAACCGTATGATCCATAGCTTCCATTAATACTCTGTAATTAAAAAGAAAGCCAACTTATATCGCGTTTAAAATATTTTCGAACATTTTCCATAGTGGTTTATGTTGATTAAGTAACGGTAAATATACAAATAATGTACGTTTGTACAAATTTTTTTTTTCTAAATTTGCACATAGGCTATTAATGGTACAAACAAACTTCTCTCAATAAAAAAATAATGGAGAATGGATCAGAAATCTTTTTTGATACAATTACAATCCCGATTGGGCAAAGATAAAGGAGAAATCGACAGCTATATGTCTGCATTTCTTCAAATTTTGAAGGAACGTTGTTCTCAGATGGACACAGTGGCAATACAAGGATTCGGGTTATTCGAGCCCAAAAAGAAATTGGAACGAGTAGTCGTGAATCCGTCAACCGGTAAGCGTATGCTTGTCCCTCCCAAGATGATTCTGTCATTTAAACCGGGGAGTGCTATTAAAACTAAACTTAAAATGTTGTCTTCCAAATGAACGAAAAAATATCTTTTCCCGATTTGGTTGGATTGCTTTCTTCAAAGATGAATATCACGAAGCAAGAAGCTGAAACTTTTTGAAAGAATTTTTTACTGTTTCAACAGAAATCATAACTTCCGGTGAAGAGTTGAGAATAAACGGGTTAGGTTTATTTAAACCTATATGGGTAGAAGCCCGAGGAAGTATCAATATTCAAACCGGAGAACCTGTGGAGATACCGGGGCACTATAAACTGTCTTTTATTCCTGATAAAGTACTGCGTGAAGCTGTTAATGCCCCATTTTCCAGCTTTTCTGTCGAAGTCCTCAATGATCATGTGCCGATTGAGGATATGACGGCCGTTCCAAGTCAAGATATAGATGAAAATAACGACATTTGTAATACCGAAAATGTAGAACTACAAGATTCAAAAGAAATTCGAGAAAAAGAAGAGGAAGATGAACCCATAGAACCGGCTCATGAATATATTCAGGAAGATAAATCAGCCGATGAAGAATCTTCTGAATCTACTGTATCATCACAGGAAATAGAGAAATTTCAAGAGGAAATTATTCAACCCGAATCAGAGACGAAAGTAGAAGAAAAAGAGGAAGATTGTTATGAAGATTATTTGCGGAAATCGTCTTCTCGAAAGTCATTCTGGTGGGGTGTACTGTCCGCATTCGGCATTATTATAATATGCTTGGCCGGAGGTATATTTTTATGGGAAATGATAGCCCTTATGTTGTGAAAATCGGAGAATATACTCTGTCTTTGGGAAAGCAGTCGATCGATTCGCGACCCATGAACAACAATCCCGAATCGGTTGTTCTACCGGAAAATAAAGATACACTTTCAGAAATGGAAAAGGATTCTGTCCTTAAAGACTCGGTAATCTCGGCTTCTCCCCTCGCAGCGCCTGAGGTCAAGCCGGTTATAGAAACTATTCGATCAGGAGTATTTCTGACGACATTGGCTCGAAAATATTTTGGGCATAAGGCATTTTGGGTGTATATTTATGAAGAAAACAAGGACGTGATTAAAAAATCCTAATCAAGTTCCGATTGGGACTCGTTTAACCATTCCAAGTGCATCGAAATATGATATTGATGCAAACAATAGGACTTCTGTCGAGAAAGCTAAGGCATTAGCCGCGAAAATACAGAGTCGTTATGAATAAATATCAACAGAGTCGTTAGCTGAATAAGTTAGCGACTTAGTCTTTTTTAAGTGAATAGTTAGCCATTTTTAACGCGATTGGGTATATATAGAACCAGTGTATGGCTAATTTTGCGACAGAGAAAGTCAAAAAACGTATAAATTAAAAATACAAAAAGATAAAACGTATGAGTGAAACAGTAGATATTCGGGAGTTGAACGATCTGATCGCCAGTAAAAGTTCGTTTGTGAATATGATAACACAAGGCATGGATCAAGTTATTGTCGGTCAAAAACATTTGGTGGATTCACTGATGATAGGATTGTTATCCAACGGACATATCTTGCTTGAAGGTGTACCAGGGGTTAGCAAAAAACTTTGGCTATAAAAACATTGGCTTCTCTCATTGATGCAAAATATAGCCGCATACAATTCACGCCCGATTTACTGCCTGCCGATGTCATGGGTACGATGATGATATAGTCAGGCAAAAGAACAATTTCAAATCAAGAAAGGTCCTATTTTCGCCAATTTTGTTTTGGCAGATGAAATTAACCGGGCTCCGGCAAAAGTACAAAGTGCGCTATTAGAGGCCATGCAGGAACGTCAGGTTACCATTGGTGAGCAGACGTTTAAATTAGACGATCCGTTTTTGGTTATGGCTACTCAGAACCCGATAGAGCAAGAAGGTACATATCCGTTACCAGAGGCACAGGTGGACCGTTTTATGCTTAAAGTAATCATCGGATATCCTAAAAAAGAAGAAGAGAAACTCATTATACGTCAGAATATAAGCGGACGAAAAATAGATATTAAACCCGTTCTGCAACCGTCTGAGATTATTGAAGCGAGAGAGATTGTCCAAAAAAAAGTTTATATAGATGAAAAAAATAGAACGGTATATTGTCGATATCGTATTTGCAACACGTTTCCCCAAGATTATGGTTTGGGAGAGCTGAAAGAAATGATATCATTCGGGAGCCTCTCCTCGTGCATCTATTAGTCTGGCCTTAGCAGCCCGGGCTTATGCATTTTTAAAACAACGGGGCTATGTTATTCCCGAAGATGTGCGAGCCGTTTGTCACGATGTATTGCGTCATCGTATCGGGTTGAGCTACGAAGCCGAGGCCAACAATATGACCGCAGAAGAAATTATTAGTGAAATACTCAACAAGGTAGAAGTTCCCTAAACGATGTTCGGGATATAATTTATGGAAACCAGTGAGCTGTTGAAAAAAGTTCGTCATATCGAGATAAAGACGAGAGGGCTTTCCCGTAATATATTTGCGGGGCAATACCATTCGGCTTTTAAAGGTCGGGGTATGGCGTTCTCCGAGGTCCGAGAATATCAGTATGGCGATGACGTAAGAGATATAGACTGGAACGTGACGGCACGTTACAATAAACCTTACGTGAAAGTATTTGAAGAAGAAAGGGAATTGACAGTCATGCTTTTGGTCGATGTCTCTGCCAGTAGAAATTTTGGAGCGGTAGGAGAGGCCAAACGTGAGATGATGGCCGAAGTCGCTGCAACTATTGCATTCTCGGCTATACAAAACAACGATAAGATAGGTATGATATTTTTTTCTTCGATAAGATAGAAAAATTCATACCCCCCAAAAAGGGCCGCAAGCATATTTTGTATATCATACGAGAACTTATAGACTTCCAACCCGAGAGTACAGGAACCAATATAAGTTTGGCTCTGGAATATATGACAAACGCGATCAAGAAACGATGCACGACATTTTTTGATTTCTGATTTCGTAGACGGGAACGATTATAAAAATGCTTTATCGATAGCTAACCGTCGTCACGATTTGGTGGCAATACAAGTATATGACCGACGTGAAACTCAATTACCCGATGTAGGATTGATTAAACTCCAAGATTCCGAGCGAGGGTGTGAGCAGTGGGTAGATTCGTCTTCGGCAAACGTGCGAAACCGATATGCCGCTTGGTGGAATTCGAGACAAGAAAGAATGCTTTCGACTTTACGTAAAAGTAGAGTCGATTTAGCGACTATCGCAACAAACGATGATTTTGTCGTAGCCCTTATGACTCTCTTCAAGCGAAGAGGGTAGATTAAAAATCTATGTATATATGAAAAGAAGGTATATAATATTACAGTTGTTAGGTCTTTGTTCTGTATTGCCGGTATTTATGGCAACTGTATCTGCCCAGAATAATATAGTCGTGCGAGCCCAAATGGATTCTGCCGCTATTATGATGGGAGATCAAACTACGGTGCGATTAGAGGTTTCTCAGGATAAAGATAAATTTGTGAGGTTACCCATTATTCAAGATACGCTTGTTACAGGTGTAGAAGTGTTGAAGGTGTCCAAACCCGATACGATTGATTTGAAAAACAATCGGATACAAATAAATAATGAAGTTCTTGTCACCTCGTTCGATTCGGGACTTTATTATCTACCTCCGTTCAAATATGTCATAGAAGACGATACTTTCGAGACTAAGGCGTTGAGTCTCAAAGTAGTACCGGTTCCGGTTGATACAACTCATGCAGAGTTCGATATAAAAGGAGTAGATGCACCACCTTTCGTATTGATGGATTACATTCCGTCGTGGGTAATATATTTATTGGTCGCTTTAATCGTCATAGCGGCAGGAATATATGCATATTGGCGTTGGGGCCGGCGGAAAAAAGGCGAAGAAACTATCGATGAAAAAATGTTGGTCCCGCCTTATGACCGGGCAATACAAGCTTTACACGAATTAAAGGACTCTAAACTTTGGCAACAAGGTCAGGAGAAGGCCTATTATACGACTTTAACGGAGATTCTTAGAGAGTATATCGACGAACGATTTCATATCAATGCAATGGAAATGACCTCTTCTCAAATTATTGAAACATTGCATCGTAACGAAGAGACAAAAGCTGTCAATCGGCAATTACGAGATATTCTTGAAATGGCCGATTTCGTGAAGTTCGCAAAAATGAGACCCCTGCCGGACGACAATGAGCAGGTAATGCGTTATGCCGAGACTTTTGTTGAAGAGACTAAACCGGAAGAAAAGGCTCCTGAATCCGAGAATCAGACTTCCGAAAAAACGGAATGAAAAGAGATGTTGAACGAAGGTTGATAACAGCCTTTAAAATAATTTGAAAATGGTATTTGCGAATCCTTTATATTTACTTCTGTTGTTATTGATTATACCGGTAATAGCATGGTATATTCTTAAACAGAAGCGTATGCAGGCTGCACTACAAGTCTCTACTACACAGCCATTCGATAAAATGCCGCGTACATACAAAATTTACCTGCGGCATTTCAATTTTGTTTTGCGCGTTTTGGCAGTGGTTCTTTTGATTATTGCATTAGCTCGTCCCCAATCTACCGATAGCTGGCAAAATTCCTCTACCGAAGGAGTGGATATAGTGCTTGCCCTTGACATTTCTGGAAGTATGTTAGCCCGCGATTTCAAACCGGATAGAGTAGAGGTGGCAAAAGATGTAGCTGCACAGTTTGTTTCCGGTAGAGAGCACGACAATATAGGCTTGGTGATCTTCGCCGGGGAAAGTTTTACCATGTGTCCGATGACAACAGATCATGCCGTCCTTCTTAATTTAATGAAAGATGTCCATTGCGGTATGGTCGACGATGGAACCGCAATCGGTGATGGTTTGGCAACCGCTATTAACAGAATAAAAGACGGACCAGCCAAGTCGAAGACAATCATACTGCTGACCGATG
>VOFC01002351.1_pt1 | contig 146050 bp, 221 predicted proteins | sample 5384161 | NCBI WGS metagenome assembly VOFC01 (sample SAMN12384722, study PRJNA508395) | human gut metagenome | isolation source: healthy gut B | host: Homo sapiens | reverse complement strand
CATCAACAGTGCAATCACGATTGTCAGTGTCTTTGTCAGTATGCTGATTCTGAACATCCCGCTGACGATTACAACGCTGGTTATGGTATCTATCATGCTGGGAGTGACAAAAAAAGGTGGCCGGATTTTCCGGAAATTTCTTTGTAAAACAGCAGAGGGATCTTGGTAAAGTCAACGGCTTTATCGAAGAGATGATGGATGGCCAGAAGGTTGTCAAGGTATTCTGTCATGAAGAGGAGAATATCGAAAAATTCAAAGAAATTAATAACAATCTGTATGAGAGTGCTTACAATGCCAATGCGTTTGCGAATGTCATCGGACCGATCAATGCACAGCTTGGAAATATGAGCTATGTTGTCTGTGCGATTGTCGGCGGTGCACTTGCCCTTGGCAGCGTCGGTGGCTTTACGCTCGGTGGTCTGGCAAGCTTTCTGACCTTCAACAAGAGTTTTAACATGCCGATCAACCAGGTCAGCCAGCAGTTGAACGCAATCGTTATGGCACTTGCAGGAGCCGAACGTATTTTCCGCCTGATGGATGAAGAGCCGGAGCTGGACGAGGGGTATGTAACGCTTGTCAATGCGAAGGAAGAAAACGGAAAACTCACCGAGACGAAAAAGAGCGTACCGGAAAATGGGCATGGAAGCATACGCACCAGGCAGATGGATCTGTGGATTACCGCGAGCTGCAGGGCCGTGTGGTATTCGAACATGTTGATTTCGGCTACAACCCGGATAAAATTGTTTTGCACGATGTATCGCTGTTTGCGGAGCCGGGTCAGAAGATAGCGTTTGTCGGTTCCACCGGAGCCGGAAAAACAACGATTACCAATCTGATCAACCGTTTTTATGATATTCAGAAAGGTAAGATCCGTTACGATGAGATCAATATTGGAAAGATCAAAAAGACGATCTGAGAAGATCGCTTGGCATTGTTTTGCAGGATACACATCTGTTTACGGGAACGGTAAGAGAAAATATTGCCTTCGGAAAGCTCGATGCGACGGAGGATGAGGTTGTAGCAGCAGCAAAACTGGCGAATGCGCACGGGTTCATTATGCGTCTGCCGCAGGGCTATGACACAATGCTGACCGGAGACGGTGCGAATCTGTCCCAGGGCCAGCGGCAGCTTCTTGCGATCGCGCGTGCAGCCATTGCGGATCCGCCGGTACTGATTCTCGATGAGGCGACAAGCTCCATTGATACCCGTACCGAGCGCATTGTTCAGGATGGTATGGATAAGCTGATGAGCGGAAGAACAACCTTTGTTATCGCACATCGTCTGTCTACCGTACGAAACGCCGATTGTATCATGGTTCTTGAGCAGGGACAAATTATTGAGCGCGGTACCCATGATCAGCTGATGGAACAGAAAGGAAAATATTATCAGTTGTATACCGGAAATCAGGTTTCTGCATAGCAGAAAAAACGGAAAAAAGTAAGTCCCGCACGACAGAAAATAAAAATCTGTCTGTGCGGGATTTTTTTGTGAAGCAGCGGCTGGTTTTATGTGCGAGTAGCGAAGCGGATTGCGAATATCCGATTCGAAACGATGATTGCGAGTGATACAGTAAGTTCCCACAGGTTTTGGGTCTTGAAAAAAGACAGCGGGATTTTATAAAATAGAAGAAGCGTTTGAATATATGCAAAGGAGAAAAACTATGGAATACCTGAATACAGCGCAGGAGCTGCTCGATTTTATCATGCGGTGCAAAAGCCCGTTTCATGTGGTAAAAGAAGCCGGCGATCTGCTGAACGAAAATGGATATACAAAACTGGAGGAGACAAAAGAATGGAGTCTCGTTCCGGGCGGAAAATATTATGTGACGAGAAATGAATCCTCGGTGATTGCGTTCCAGATCCCGGAGAGCGCATTTTCCAGCTACCAGATCATCGCAAGCCACAGCGACTGTCCGACGTTTAAAGTAAAGGGAGAGGACCCATTCGTGACGGATGGTCATTATACCCGCCTGAACGTGGAGGGCTACGGCGGAATGATCCGTTCCCCATGGTTTGACCGTCCGCTTTCCCTGGCGGGCCGCATGGTGGTACGTGACGGAAACAGCGTGAAATCCGTGCTGGTTGATGCCGGACGAGATCTGGTGACGATCCCGAATTTGCCGATTCATCTGAACCGCGACATCAACAACGGAATCAAATACAGTGTGCAGACCGACATGCTCCCGATTCTCGGTGATGAGACAGCGAAAGATCATTTCTATGAGCTGTTTCTGCCGGATACGGCAAAAGAGGACATCCTCTCGATGGAACTTTATCTGTACAACCGCGTGGAGGGGCTCTATCTGGGGCGCCAGCAAAGAATTTCTGTCCAGCGGCCGCCTCGACGATCTGCAGAGCGCATTCGGTTCCTTAAAAGGATTCCTTTGCCGCAAAAGCGACAGGTCAGGTTAATGTCTGCGCAATCTTTGACAACGAGGAAGTCGGAAGCCTTACCAAACAGGGCGCAGATTCGTCGTTCCTGACTGAGACCCTGCAGCACATCAACGCAGCGTGCGGAAAAAGATACGATCGCTTACCACAGAGATCTTGCGGGAAGCTTTATGGTTTCTGCCGATAATGCACATGCGTTCCATCCGGCGCATGCGGAGAAATACGATCCGAAGAGCCGCGTCTACATGAACGGCGGCGTTGTCATCAAACAGAGTGCAAACCAGAAATACACGACCGATGCTGTTTCGGAAGCCGTAACAAAGATGATTTGCGAGAAGGCCGGCGTACCGTGCCAGGTATTCGCAAACCACGCCGACATTCCGGGCGGAAGCACGCTCGGCGCAATTCTGAACTCTCTTGTCTCGGTGACAAGCGTGGATATCGGAATGGCTCAGCTTGCGATGCATTCCCCGTATGAGACGGCAGGCGCCAAAGATACTGCTTATCTGGTGCAGTTCGCAAAGACCTTCTATGAGACGACACTGGTGCGGACAGAGCATGGATTTTTCTGGAAGAAAAATAAAAGTTTAAGATAGAAAAAAGCGGCCGGCGGGACTTTTGAAAAGCCTCTGCCGGCCGCTTTTTGCGTACTTGCAAAGTGTGTTTTAAGGATCAGATTATTCTGTCCGGAGTGCCGTAACCGGATCGCTTTTTGCCGCTTTCTTCGACGGAATCAGACCGCCGATCAGGGTCAGAACGACGCTGAGTGCAATCAGAACAAGCGCCGGGACGAGCGGAAGAGAAGCACTGACCTTCGTCGTATCCGCCAGATGGTGGATCAGAAGGTTGCCCGGAATCATCAGAAGCAGCGAGAGCCCGATGCCGATCAGTCCTGCACAGAGTCCGATGATGAAGGTTTCGGCATTGAAGACCTGCGAAATATTGCGTTTCGAAGCACCGATCGCGCGCAGGATACCGATCTCTTTCTTCCGTTCCAGAACACTGATATAGGTGATAACCCCGATCATAATCGAGGAAACCACAAGGGAAATGCCGACAAAAGCGATCAGCACGTAGCTGATGATGTTGACGATATCCGTGACGGAGGACATCAGAGTGCCGACCACATCGGTGTACGAGATTACCTGCTCGTTTTTGCCTTCTTTTTCCATCGTGTCATTGTAACCGTCGAGGATGGAGACAACGTGTTCCTTGCTCTCAAAGTTTTTTCGGGTAAATGCTGATCGAAGAAGGTTCGTCAAAATCAGCGTAGCCCAGTTTCTGCAGATTGCCCTCATAGGTGGAAGAGCCGGAAGAACTAAGAGAAGCGAAGAGCTCTTTCATATCATCCTCAGTCATATTCATCTGGAAGGCACTTGCAAAGGCATCGGTGTCAATCTTCATGGCATCGCCCATCGAATCCTGCAGAGAATTACCGACCTGCGTCATGGCGCGCTCCATCTCGGACTGAATTGCAGAGGCCATCTGCGTCATCATCTGTTCCATCGCGGAAGTGATCTGTGTCTGCAGAACCGAGGCGACAGAAGCGGAGTAGCTTCCCATAACGCCTGCCATGTAGTTTGTGAGCGCAGAAGAAACCTGGGACTGCAGTCCGTCGAGATCGACGATTTTTGTGATACCGCTGTTCAGCCGCTGCTGGCCGTCCGCCGTGTTCAGATAGGCGATAAAGTGCTGGCCCATCTCCGTCGGATCCGGCAGGCCGTTCTCCTTCACGTAAGCGAGATAACCGTTGGAAAGCTCCGTCGCAAGCGCAGTGAGCTGGTCGGATGTAATTTCGATATTGCCGTTGTTCTGCATCACCTCGGAAATCCAGTCGTTGATGATCTGAACAGCTTCTTCGGTCTGCAGATACTCCGCAAGATAAGCATCAAACTGTTCCGGATCGGTGTAGCCCATCTTGATCAGGTATGCCTGATACCCTTTGAAGATCCGCTGAATGAGTTCCTGGATCTGTTCCTGTGTAATGGAAACACCGCCGCCTGCAATGATGGTCTGGATGTGGCGCCGCAGGATTTCCTGTGCTTCCGTGGAATTGATGTAGGAGACGAAATCCTCCTGTAAATGGGAATAATCCGCCTCCGGGTGCTCCGAGGCGTAGCCCTGATAGCCCTCCATGAGGCTGGAAGCCAGTTCCTGCATGCCGTCTTCACTGACATTGAGAGTAAGCCCGGATAAAATCTGGCCAAGATCAAGCTGCGGCAGTCCGTCGAAATTAAGAGATCTGACTGAGGTCAATCGCACCCGCGAGATCCATGCTGCTTCCGGCGTCTGCAAAGGCGCTGGAAAAATCAAGGTTCATGGAATCACCGGAAAAAGCACCGGAGAGTGCGGAATCGTCGAACTGGAAAAGCGTTCTGCAGCTTGTCCTCATCGACAGTGATAAAGGAATCCATATCAAGACCGCTGTTCTGATCCACGGTGCCGAATTCCTGATTCGTAAAGACATCGATGGAGGAGTCCGCCATCTGCTGTTTCACAATCTCGGATTTCTTTGCTTCCTCCACAACGTGGCGGGTCAGCGATGCCGGGTAATTGATGCCGGCGGTCAGGGCAGAGGCGGCAGAGTCAGGGGACGGCTGGACAATACCGGTGATTGTGAGCTTTTCGCCGTTGGCAACGAGCTTTTTCATATAGTCTTCGTTGTCGCTTTTATCTTTCCAGACCTGATACTGACTGTCGTATTCGTAGCAGTCGGCGCTGTTCACAAGACGGAACGTGGTGCCGAGGATATCATCGTAGGAATACGTGCCGATGGAGGAAGGGGTCTCGACGGTTTCTTCATTTAAAAACTGGCGGACCATCTCATCCAGCTCGAGTGCATCGCGGAGCCCCAGGGTGTAGAGCAGAAAATCACTCATTCCGCCGTCGGAAGTGAGGACAAGCACACATTCGTTATAGTTTTCCGGCCAGTGTCCGGCTTTTAAGTCGTACTGGTTCTCGTACAGGGAAGCGGTGTCCGGCATCTCGTAAAAGACGTTGGTGCTCATCATGGATGACATGATGCTGTTGGAGCTTGCGCCAAGGCCGAGCGAGCGGAACGACTGGTCCGGGTGCACCTGGCGGATGGAATCGCCGTTTTCGCGGTAGATCTGCGGCGTGACGGAGTAGGAATATTCGATGGCATTTGTGTAGTCGGAAATGCCGTCCGCACCGCCGTCAAGGTACTTTTTCAGGGAAGCGAGATCGTTGGAGTTCATGGTGGAGAACATGTTGGTCACGACTTCCTGGACTTTGATTTCATTCTTTTGCCGGAATCTTTTGAGTCTTTGCCGGCATTCTGTGAGCCGACCATCATCGAAGTGAGGTCAAAGCCGGTGCTCTGGATCTGAAGAGGATATTCGGAGAGAGTTTCCTCTTCCATATTCTGAATATACTCGTTGACACCAGAGGAGAGTGCCAGAATCAGTGCAATGCCGATGATGCCGATTGAGCCGGCAAACGAGGTGAGCAAGGTCCGCGCTTTCTTGGTGCGCAGGTTATTAAAACTTAAGGAGAGCGCCGTCAGAAAGGACATCGACGATTTGCCCATGTTTTTGTGTTTGGGAGGAAGCAGGGTTTCGGAATCCGGCTCAAACGGGTTCGTGTCGGAGCAGATCACACCGTCGCGCAGGGTGACGATCCGGTTGGCGTAAAGCTCGGCGAGCTCTGGATTGTGTGTGACCATGACGACAAGGCGTTCTTTGGCAACTTCCTGCAGCAGGTCCATGACCTGAATACTGGTGTCGGAATCGAGCGCGCCGGTCGGCTCATCGGCAAGCAGAATTTCCGGATCATTGACAAGAGCGCGGGCGATGGCGACGCGCTGCATCTGACCGCCCGACATCTGGCTCGGCCGCTTGTGGAGCTGTTTTCCAAGACCGACCTTTTCAAGTGCCGCGATTGCTTTTTGCGCCGCACCTCTTTGGAAACACCGGAAATGGTAAGCGCAAGCTCTACGTTTGAAAGCACGGTCTGGTGTGGAATCAGGTTGTAGCTCTGGAAGACAAAGCCGATCGTGTGGTTCCGGTAGGAATCCCAGTCGCGGTCCTTATACTTTTTCGTGGAAATGCCGTTGATGATCAGATCGCCGCTGTCGTAGCGGTCGAGGCCGCCGATGATATTCAGAAGCGTCGTCTTTCCGGAACCGCTCGGCCCTAAAATAGCGACAAACTCGTTGTCGCGCAAATTTAAGGACACATCGTCGAGCGCTTTCTGTACCAGCGTCCCGGTCCGGTATTCTTTTTTGATATGCTGAATCTGTAGCATGAAAGGGGTAACTCCTTCTGTGATTAATATGTGAACAGTTGTCCTTTATTCTACAACGAAATACGGGAAAAGTCCCGGGCTTTAGAAAAATTTAAGAAAAGTTTATCGACAGAAAAAAAGTTCCGCCTCTGTTTTAGAAAAACAAAAAACGGAACTTTCTTTATCTGTGATACTTATGATGCCGGAAAAGTCAGACTTCCATCAGAAGACCTTTCATATAAGCTTTTAAGATTTTCTTTTTTCCAGCGAAAGATTATTGTAAAGCGTAATGATTTCCTGCTGTCCTTCGGTAAGCTGCAGGGCATCCGGCTCGTCGAGAAAGAAATCGGCAAGTGTGATGCCGAAAGCGTCGCAGAGCTTCTGCAGGGTAGGGATGGTTGGAATATTGGTGCGGTTTACCATATTATTTAAGGTAGAATAGGGAATGTCCGACTCTTTTGCAAGACGGTAATAAGTCCAGGAACGCTCTTTGCATAAATCCTGAATGTGCTGTATCACATCTTTATCTCTCATAAAAAGATACCTCGTATTCCTATGTAATGTAGCGGCATGAAAATTGCTACTCACATATATTATACGTCTGTAAAAGAGAATAGAAACAGATCTTAAAGAGAGATGCAGAAAAGCTGTACAAATAAGAAATAATGGGAATTTGAGAGAAAAAAGAGAAAAACCCGGCAGGAAAATAGGGTCTCCCGCCGGGTTCTGCAATCGTTTCAAAGTCTGTGCTTCTTACTCTTCGGTGGAATTTTCTTCCATCTCGTTGAACTGCTCGGTATCCATCAGCTCGTCGAATGCGTCTGCTACAATTTCGTACTCTTCATCGGAATCGATGTTGTCGAGGTTCGGCTGGCCGTTCTCTTCGTAGTAACGATACAGATAAACTTCGCCGTCTTCGTTCTCGCCGTTTTCATCGAGCGGCAGAAGGGCGATGTACTCTTTCTGGTTCGGAGCTGGGAAAATGGTCAGTACGGCACATTTTACTTCGGTATCGTCGTCCAGTGTCAGGGTAACAGTCGGCTGATCCAGATCCTGGCAGTCGCTGCCGCAGCTTGTGCAGTCTCCGCTGCAGGATGCGCTGTTGAATAATTCTTCACTCATTTGTATTACCTTCCTTTTTCGTGTTCAGGTCTTATCAGGTTCTTGTCTGCCATTCTAACAGATAATAGAAAAAAAACACAATGGCTGTGCCGGGAAAGCAGAAAAAATGCGGCTGATACAGGAAAATACGGAAAAGATACAATAAATAAGAACGAAAAAATGAAAATTTAGTCGTATTTTCTCTTGACTGTTTTCAGGTACAGCCTTATACTATCACTATTGAATCTAAATATACAGGCAGCTGAACAAACTTATCCTCAACTGCCGGGGAGGCAAAAATGGATATCAGATTTGAAAAAAGAGAACATTTACAGGAAAAACCGGATCAGAAAAACCTTGGATTCGGAAAACACTTTACAGACTATATGTTTGTCATGGACTGGGATAAAGAGCAGGGATGGCATGACGCAGCAATCGTACCGTACGGCGGAATCCCGATGGATCCGGCAACCATGGTACTTCACTATGCACAGGAAACTTTCGAGGGTATGAAAGCATACAGAACAGCAGAAGGAAAAATCCAGCTGTTCCGTCCGGAAATGAACGCACGCCGTATGATCAAATCCAACGAAAGACTCTGCATGCCGGGTGTACCGGAGGAGATGTTTGTAGAAGCTGTCAAAGCACTGGCTAAAGCACAGGAAGACTGGGTACCGTCTGAGCCAGGTACATCTCTTTACATCCGTCCGTTCATGTTCGCTACTGAGGCAAGCCTTGGCGTACATATGGCAAAAATCCTACAAATTCGTTATCATCACCACTCCGGTTGGAGCATACTATGCAGAGGGCATCAACCCGGTTAAGATCCTGGTTGAGGATGAATATGTCCGTGCAGTCAAAGGCGGCACAGGCTTCACAAAATGCGGCGGTAACTATGCAAGCTCCATCGCAGGCCAGGTAAAAGCAGAGAAGATGGGATGCACCCAGGTTCTGTGGCTGGACGGCGTACATCGTAAATATGTAGAGGAAGTTGGAACCATGAACATCATGTTCAAGATCGCCGGCGAAATCTACACCGCACCGCTGGAAGGAACCGTACTTCCGGGCGTAACCCGTGATTCCCTGATCCACATCCTGCGTGACTGGGGCTACAAAGTAAACGAGACCCACCTGTCCATCGACGACCTGATGAAAGCAGGCCATGACGGCACACTGGAAGAGGCATTCGGTACCGGTACAGCAGCTGTTGTATCTCCAGTCGGCGAGTTCGTATACAAAGACGATTCCGTTATCGTCAACGATTTCAAGATCGGTGAGCTGACCCAGAAGCTGTACGATACCCTGACCGGTATCCAGTGGGGTAAGCTGGAAGACAAATATGGCTGGACTACTCCGGTAGAATAAACCATAATAAACAGAAAAATGCGAATAAAGGGGTCCTTCCCGCACGGCGGTGCAGGGGAGGATTCTTTCGCTTCAGAAAAAGATTCAGAAATCGTTTGAAAGGAAACAAAGCAGAATGGATCAGAATCGAATGCCTCTTGTGGAGGCGTTACAACAGTTCAGGGAGGAAGCGCCGGCTTATTTCCGCATCCCGGGACACCGGTTTGAGCGGGGGCTGGATGAGGCGCTAAACGGAGCATCGCTTGCAGCGTATGACCTCTCGGAGGCAGAAGGCCTCGACGATCTTCACCATGCGGAGGGCGTGATCGCGGAGGCGCAGCGTCTGGCGGCAGAAACGTGGAAGGCAAAAAAACTTTTTTTCTTGTCAACGGCACAACATGCGGCAACGAGGCGATGGTGCTTTCGTCTGTGAAAGAGGGCGAAAAAAATCATTGTTCCGCGGAACGTGCACAAATCGGTGCTGATGGGACTGATTTTATGCGGAGCCACACCGGTTTATGTGATGCCGGAGTACAGCACAAAATGGCAGATGTGGGGCGGCGTGACGCCGGAAACCATCGAAAAAGCCTTCGCGGAAACGCCGGATGCGAAAGCCGTACTTCTGGTCAGCCCGACGTACTACGGTCTTTGCAGTGATCTGCAGGCGATCGCAGAAATCTGTCACTGCCACAACGCAGCGCTTCTTGTCGATGAAGCACATGGATCGCACCTCTATTTTTCCGAACAGCTTCCTCTCGGCGCACTGGAAAGTGGTGCGGATGCCTGCGCGCAGAGTATCCACAAAACGGCGGGTTCCTTTACACAGAGCTCCTTCTTATCACTCGGTTCTGGCCGTCTCGATGAGGCAAGAGTGGCCGCCAATCTGCAGATGGTACAGAGTACATCACCGTCCTACCTTCTGATGGCATCTCTCGATGCGGCGCGGCGCGGATGGCGCTGCACGGAAAAGAGCGAATGGAACGCGCGCTGGAACTCGGCCAGAGGGCGCGGCAGGAGCTTGCAAAGATCAAAGGAATCGAAGTTCTTGGGACCGAGATGGAAGGAACGTGCGGCGTATGGAAGATCGACCCGACGCGTCTTGTATTCTCGGCAAGAGAACTTGGTATTTCCGGCTACGATCTGCAGGTGCGTCTGTACGAGGAATACCGCGTCAGTACAGAGCTTGCCGACGAGGAGAACGTGGTCTGCGTTATTACCTGGGCAAACAGCGAGGAAGATATCACACGGCTGATCGATGCGCTGGCAGGAATTTCGGCAGCAGAGAGCGGGAAAACGGCGGGGCGGACGAAGTTTACAGAAAAGCAGTGGCTGTTCCGCAGCCTGCCGGAGATGGTAAAGACACCGCGCGAGGCATGTTTTGCGGAGAAGGAAGCCGTTCCGTTTGCAGAAGCGGAAGGACGAATTGCAGCCGAGATGGCAGCCCCATATCCGCCGGGAATCCCGCTCATCTGCCCGGGCGAGCGCTCCAGCAGAGAAATGTTGGAACTGATGCGCCAGTATAAAGCAGACGGCTGCGAATTTCACGGACCGTCGGATGCGTCGCTGGAAGTGCTGTATGTTCTGAAAGAGGAATAAAAAGAAAACGGAAGTCGGTTCCCGGCGTTTTGCAACAGAAACCGCAGAGAACAGACTGTCAGGAAAAAAGGAGATGAATTGCGTATGAAAAAAATGATATCCTGGAACGTAAATGGACTGAGAGCCTGCATGAAGAAAGGCTTTCAGGAATACTTTGAGGCGGCAGATGCCGATATTTTCTGCCTGCAGGAGACAAAGCTGCAGGAAGGACAGATCGACCTTGAGCTGCCCGGCTATCATCAGTATTGGAATTATGCGGAAAAGAAAGGATATTCCGGTACGGCCCTGTTTACCAAAGAGGAGCCGATTTCTGTTCGCTATGGTATCGGAATCGAAGAACATGATACGGAAGGCCGTGTGATTACGGCAGAGTTTCCGGAATACTTTGTTGTAACCGTCTACACACCGAATTCGCAGGATGAATTAAAACGCCTTGCCTACCGGATGGAGTGGGAGGATGCGTTTCTTTCTTACTTAAAAGGACTGGAGCAGGAAAAACCGGTGATTTTCTGCGGAGATCTGAACGTCGCAGCGACCGAGATGGATATCAAAAATGCAAAGGCAAATGAGAAAAAACGCCGGCTTTACGAAAGAGGAGCGCGAAAAATTTGCCGTGATCAAAGAAAAAGGCTTTGTTGATTCCTTCCGTATGCTGTATCCGGACACCGTGACGTATTCCTGGTGGTCATACCGCTTCCAGGCACGCCAGCGGAATGCAGGATGGCGGCTTGATTACTTTATGGTATCAGAGTCCTTAAAAGATGCAGTTGCAGATGCCAAAATCCATACCGAAATCCTCGGTTCCGACCATTGCCCGGTGGAACTGGATTTAGAGGTATAACAATTGGTAACATTGGTCAATTGACAATTTTATTCAAATGATTTACATTAATAGTATGACAATTGCAACAAATTATAAAAATAAGGGCGGGAATTATGATACAGACAAAAAACAGAGGAAAATATCGAATTTTACCGGGAAATCCGAGAAAATGGGCGCATCGGCGACGAAAGACGGATACAATTTTGCCGTAGAAGTATCGGATGGAAAAAAAGCAGAGCTTCTGCTGTACCGGAAAGGTCACCAGAAACCGTTTCTTACCGTGCCGCTTCCGGAAGAGGAGCGCACTGGCGTGATCAGTTCCGTGGAAATCACAGGCCTGACGGTAGGAAAGTTTTCGTATGCCTACCGGATGGACGAAGCTTTCTGCTTGGATCCGTATGCGGGAGCAGTAGAAGGAAGAGAAACCTTCGGTGCACCGATGGAAAAAAGAAGAGGGCACCTGCTGCTGCCTTCTCCCGGAGTACCCGGTAATGCGCACCACCTCACTGCACCGGCCGTATGAGGAGACGATTCTGTATAAGCTCCATGTGCGCGGTTTCACCAAAGACGGAAGCTCCCGTGTAAAGAACAAGGGAACGTTCCGCGGCGTGATCGAAAAAATTCCATACTTAAAAGAACTCGGTATCAATGCAGTAGAGTTGATGCCGTCCTATGAGTTTTTTGAGTGGACCTCCCTTACGGAGCCGGCCTATGTATATCCGGCGCCGGCGGAAGAGAAGCGCGTGAATTATTGGGGATACGGCACAAAGGCCCTGTATTTTGCTCCGAAAGCTTCGTATGCTGCATCCGCAGATGCCGTCGCAGAGTTCGCAGAGATGGTCGATGCCCTGCATGAGAATGGTATCGAATGCCTGATGGAATTCTGTTTTGCCCCGGGAACGCCTTCTGGTTTTGTCCTGCAGGTTCTGCACCACTGGCAGCTCCGCTATCAGATCGACGGTTTCCATCTGGTCGGCGATGCATCGCTGGCAGAAGAAGCGTCCAAAGATGCACTCCTTCGGAAGACGAAACTGATTTTCCTCGGTTTTGACGGCGCACGGATCTATCAGGGAAAACGCCCGTGGTTCCGGAATTTAGGGGAACACAATCAGGGCTACCAGTACCATATCCGCCGCTTCTTAAAAAGGCGATGAGGGCAGCCTTTCCGACTTCACCTATTATCTGAGAAGAAGCCCGAGACACACGGTGTGATCAATTATCTTGCGGATCACGACGGTTTTACCCTGTATGACAGCGTTTCCTACGAACAGAAACACAATCTGGACAACGGCGAAGACAATATGGATGGTTCCAACGAAAACCTGACCTGGAATTGCGGCGCAGAAGGCGTGACCCGGAAACCGGCTGTGCGCGCGCTGCGTCTCCGCCAGCTGAAAAATGCCGTTCTCATGCTGATGACAAGCCAGGGAACACCGCTGATTTACGGCGGCGATGAATTCGGCAACAGCCAGAAGGGCAACAACAACGCCTGGTGCCAGGACAACAAAACCGGCTGGATCGACTGGAAAGCAGCCGCCCGGAATCCGGAGTTTGCCGCCTTTGTAAAAGCAGCAATCGCCTTCCGGAAAGCGCATCCGGCGCTGCACGGCGAACGCGAGCCGCGCCTCATCGACTACAAATCCTACGGCTGCCCGGATATGTCCTTCCACAGCCAGAGAGCCTGGTTCTCCCAGATGGAAAATACGTGCCGTTTTATCGGTGTGATGTACTGCGGAAGTTATTTCCAGGATAAAGACGGCAACAAGGACGACGACCTCTATATTGCCTACAACATGCACTGGAATCCGCATGAGCTGGCACTGCCGTCCCTCCCGGAACAGAAGGTCTGGTATCTGACGGCCGACACCAACACACCGGAAGTATTCCTGACAGAAGAAAATCAGAAAAAGTTCAGCGCAAAAACGGTCATCGTGCCGCCGCGCAGTATCATAATTTTAACAGGAAAGCAGGAGAAGAGACAGAATGATGAAAGCATGGCAGCACTTTAAAACCATTACCACACACAAAAATGTGGGTCATGCGGTACTGCTTCAAAATAGGACTGTACTGGCAGGGACTGACCCACGACCTCTCGAAATATTCGCCGACGGAATTTCTGGTCGGCATGAAATACTATCAGGGCGACCGGAGTCCCAATAACGCCGAGCGCGAAGACACCGGCATGTCAAAATCCTGGATGCACCATAAAGGGCGCAACAAACATCATTTTGAATACTGGATTGATTACGGTATCAATTGTGACACCATCATCAAAGGTGTCCCAATGCCGCGCCGCTACGTCGCCGAGATGATTATGGACCGCATCAGCGCGTCCCGCGTCTACCTCGGAGACGCTTATACCGATCAGGCGCCGTACCAGTATCTCAAAAAAGGAATCGGCCACCTCTGGTTCGTCCATCCCGAGACACTCTCGCAGCTCGAATTTCTGCTGCGCATGCTCTCGGAACGCGGCGAAGACGATACCCTCTATTACATCCGCTACCATTTCCTAAAAGGTGACCCCGTCCCGGAATGCACTGTCCTCAAGAATACACCGTCTACGAAGAGGCCATCCGCAAGAAACAAGTTGTATTATAAATTCCAGAAAGGGGAATCACCAATCACATGGAACCAACCACCGGCAAAGCCAAATACTACACCCTGATGGAAGCCCTAAAAGAGCAGATTCTCTCCGGAACCATAAAACCCGGCCAGAAGCTTCCCTCCGAAAACGAACTGACCCGGGAATACGCCCTCTCACGCCACACCGTCCGAAAGGCCCTCGCTCTTCTCGAAAATGAAGGCTACATCACCGCCCAGCACGGCAAAGGAACCTTTTGCTCCGAGCGCGTAATCCAGCGTCATAATTCAAAAAACATCGCCGTCACCGGATACGACAACTCGCTGATCGGCCAGAGCAGTCCGATCGGGATCACGACCATTGCCCATCCGCAGGAAAAACTCGGTGAGATGGCAGCAGAGCTCATTCTCGAAAAATCAGAAAAGTCCCGGAAGAAGAAAGCAGCGTCAAACGCCTGATTTCCCCGGAACTCATCGTAAGAGAATCCACTGCAGGAAAAAAATCTGTCAACAGAGACGAAAAAATAGAAAAAAAGAACCCAAGGGAGGAAAAAAACAATGGGAATGGATGCAAAAACAGCAATCCTCGAACAGAAAACAGCACTTGGTATTGAGTTCGGCTCAACCAGAATCAAAGCCGTCCTGATCGGCGCAGACAACGCCCCGATCGCATCTGGAGATCACGAGTGGGAAAAACCGCTATGACAAAGGCGTGTGGACCTACACTCTCGAGGACATCTGGACGGGCCTGCAGGATGCCTATACCAAAATGGCAGCTGATGTCAAAGAAAAATACGACATCACCCTGACCCGCGTCGGAGCCATCGGCTTCAGTGCCATGATGCACGGCTATATGGCATTTGACAAAGCAGGAAACCTCCTCGTGCCGTTCCGCACCTGGAGAAACAATATCACAGAAGAAGCAAGCGAGATGCTGACCGATCTTTTCGGATTCCACATCCCGCAGAGATGGACTATCGCCCATCTGTATCAGGCAATCTTAAACGGTGAGCCGCATGTGGCAGATATCGACTATGTGACAACCCTTGCCGGATACATTCAGTGGAAAATGACCGGCGAGCGTGTCGTTGGTGTCGGCGAGGCATCTGGAATCTTTCCAATCGATTCTGAAACCAACACTTACTTTGCCGACATGATCGTCAAAGTTGACGAGGCAGTCGCAGACAAAGCATATTCATGGAAAGCACTCGATGTTCTGCCGCACGTTCTGACCGCAGGTGACAATGCCGGTGTTCTGACAAAAGAAGGTGCCGCACTTCTCGACATGTCCGGAAATCTGGAAGCAGGAATCCCGCTCTGTCCGCCGGAGGGAGATGCCGGAACCGGTATGGCAGCAACAAACAGCGTCCGCGTCAGAACCGGAAACGTGTCTGCCGGAACTTCCGTTTTGCTATGATCGTTCTGGAGAAGAACCTCTCAAAGTATACCCGGAGATCGATATGGTAACAACCCCGTCCGGTCATCCGGTTGCCATGGTGCACTGCCAGAACTGTACTTCCGATCTGAATGCGTGGGTCAATCTCTTCCGTGAATTTGCGCAGACCTTCGGCATGGAAATCAGCACGAATGATCTGTTCGGCAAGCTGTACAACAAAGCCCTGGAGGGCGACGCAGACTGCGGCGGACTCCTTGCCTACAACTACTTCTCCGGCGAGCACGTAACCGGCTTCAACGAGGGCCGTCCTGTCTTCGCACGTACTCCGGATGCGAAATTCAATCTGGCAAACTTTATGAGAGTCAACCTGTTTACTTCCCTTGGCGCCCTGAAAGTCGGCCTTGATATCCTGATGAAAGAGGATCATGTGCAGGTCGACCAGATTCTCGGCCACGGCGGTCTCTTTCAAGACAAAAGGTGTCGGCCAGAAGATCCTCGCAGGTGCCATCGACGCACCGGTTTCCGTCATGGAGACAGCAGGAGAGGGCGGAGCCTGGGGCATCGCACTGCTGGCTTCTTATATGATCAACAAAGAAGAGAATGAAACACTCGAGGATTACCTCGATGCAAAAGTCTTCGCAGGAAATGCCGGAACCAAGATGGATCCGGACCCGGCAGACGTCGCTGGATTTGAAGTATTCACCGAGCGCTACAAAAAAGGCCTGCCGATTGAGCGTGCAGCAGTAGAGAGCTTAAAATGAACCATCGTTTGGGAAAGACAGAAAGGACAACACAATGTTAGAAGAACTGAAAAAAAGAGTATACGAAGCCAACATGCTTCTTCCAAAATACGGACTGGTTACCTTTACCTGGGGAAATGTCAGTGAGATTGACCGGGAAAGCGGTCTGTTCGTCATCAAACCAAGCGGCGTGGATTACGACCTGCTGACACCGGACGATATGGTTGTCATGGATCTGAACGGAAACAAAGTAGAAGGACGCTACCGTCCGTCTTCTGACACCCCGACCCATCTGGAGCTGTACAAAGCATTTCCAGAGATCGGCGGCATTGTTCACACCCATTCCTCCTATGCGACAAGCTGGGCACAGGCGGGAAGAAGCATTCCGTGCTACGGAACAACCCATGCAGACTACATCTACGGTGAAGTACCGTGCCTGCGCTGCCTGACAAAAGAAGAGATTGACGAGGCATACGAGGAAAACACCGGCCATCTGATCGTCAATGAGTTCAAACGGATGGGAAAAGATGTAAAAGCCGTTCCGGCCGTTCTTTGCAAGAACCACGGACCGTTCACCTGGGGCAAAGATGCGCATGAGGCTGTTCACAATGCTGTTGTCCTCGAAGAGGTTGCCAAAATGGCATACCGTGCCGAGACCATCAACCCGAGAATCCAGCCGGCACCGCAGGAGCTGCAGGATAAACACTATTACCGTAAGCATGGTGTAAATGCTTATTACGGACAGAACTAAAAAAGAGTAAGAAGATAAGAAAAGTGTCATCCACAAACTGCAGGGCACACAGCCCGCAGGTGGATGACACTTTTTGATAAAAACATTTTTTTATGATAGAAATCTGCTTTTAAAATCAAGTGGTCGTCTGACGCCGGATCAGAAGCGGCGGAACGGTCTTGTGAACCGGCTCGGCAAGCGGCACCGGGTGGCGTTTTTTCCGTTCCTGCATCTGGGAGACCAGAAGGGAAACAGCCTCGTCTGCAATCTGGTCAATCTGCTGGCCGACAGTGCTGATCGGATAGATAGCCTGCTCGGAAATCGGCGCACCGTCGAAGCCGATGAGTTCGTAATCGTCCGGCAGGGTATGGTATTTGCGGATCAGAAGATTTAAAAGAATATTGGCATGATCATCGTTGGAGAGGAAGATGCCCTTTTTTCTGACCGGCATATTTTTGTTCGATGTTGTCAAAATTTCCTGCAGCGGTGCTGCGGCTTCCTGATAGGAGAGTCCAAAATCCCGAATGATAACCTTGTGCGGTACACCGGCCTTTACACAGGCATCCTGGAAACCGGCGAGACGGCGGTAGGCAGGAATATTTTCTTTGGTCGGTGAGTTCAGATGAATCAGGACATCACAGTGGTTATGAATCAGAAGCGAAGTCGCTTCGTACGCGCCGAGGTAGTTGTCTGTATTGACACTGCTGACGAACTGGTCTTCGCGCTCAATTGCAACGACCGGGATCTGCAGATCGGAGAGTTCGCGGGAGGAGAGTGTATGGGAGAGGACGATGAGGCCCTCGATTTTGTACGACATCAGCTCCTGAATGTAGCGGCGCTCCGTCTCGTCGTGGCCGTTTCCGGCGAAGACGAGGAATTTATAGCCATATTTTCTCATAAGAAGCAAGAATCTGATTCAGCATCTCGGAATAGTAGTTCATGGAGAGACTCGGGATCAGGACGCCGACAAATTCGGTCTGTCCGTTCGCGAGGATTTTTGCCACTTTGTTTTCTTTCATAGTTCAGTTTATCCAGTGCATCGGAAATGATCTGCTGATTTTCCGGTGTCAGGGAATCCGGTTGTTGAAATACCGGGAAATGGTTGTTTTGGAAAAATGCGTGTACTGTGCAATATCATTAAAGGTTACATTTTTTTTTCGTGCCATAAGTTCAAGTGTCCTTCCCTTCAAAAGTGTTGCGTGAATCATGTAAGCTTTCAGAAAAAAAACAAATAATATATGAAGATAGTATAACATTTCTCGCCCGCCGGAACAAGCGGGAATCGGTTAAGAACCGGTTTTGTAAAAGTTCCACAAAAGACAAAAACAAAATTATGGAAAATCACGAAAAATAAAGAAAATATTGACGAAACCCACTGTCAATGCTATGATAAAGATAACGAAAGTAACCGGTTACTTGACCGGTTACACAAAACGAAGGACAGGACCAGCTGTCCAGAGATAACAGGAGGAATTGTGATGAGAAAGAAATTTAGTGCCAGGGCGGCAGCTCTTGGAATGTCCGGCGTGCTTCTTACTTCTGCACTGACCGGATGCACCTTCGGCTTCGCAAGCGATCCGGATGACCCGAACGCAGTAAAAGAAGAAGTGCCGATCGACATGACCACCGATACCTTCCAGTACGATACGTCGCTTTCCGGAACGAGTATCGTCATCATGAACACAAAAGCAGAAATCCAGACAGCACTGGAAAAGATTGCAAAAGTGTTCGAGGAGAAAGCAGGCGTACATATTGAGATCATGCCGGTAACGGACGGCGATTCTCCTTATACCAAAGTAGTCAGCCTCTACAACTCCGGAAACCCGCCGACACTTTCCATTCTGGATACGACCGATGTCATTGCACTGGCAGAAGAAAAAGCAGCCGACTTAAGCAATGAAGCATGGACCGGCGAGGCAGAAGAGTACCTGACCAAAATCAACGGAAAGGTTTACAGCTTCCCGCTCTGTATCGAGGGCCGCGGTATTATCTACAACAAGAGCGTGATTGAAGATACCTTAGGTACCGAGTTCGATCCATCCGATATCAAAACCCAGGACGATTTCGCAGCACTTCTCCAGAGCCTGCGGGACAACGGAATGAAGAATCCGATCTCCATGGCAAAAGAAGACTGGTCCCTTGGAGCACACCAGCTGCAGTACATCTACGAGACATACAACGGAACCTCCGACGGTGCAGCAGAAGTCATCAACGAGCTGAAGGACGGAACCTTATATCTGCCGGACTACACCCGCATGAACGAGTTCCTGAATACCTTTGACCTGTTAAAAGAGTACAACGTAGCAAAGGGCGATCCACTCGGCGCAGATTACGATGAGATGGCAATTGACCTGGCAGACGGAAAAACCGCTTTCTGGTTCAACGGAAACTGGGCATGGCCGAACCTTGAGGAGGCAGGAGCCGAGACGACCGATGAGTACGGTTTCCTTCCATACTTCCTGAACAATGATCCGGACGACTTCGTCAACAGCAAAATCCAGGCATCCCCGTCCAAACAGATCATGCTGGATGATATCGTGGCTACCGATGAGCAGAAAGCAGCAGCAAAAGAGTTTCTGAACTGGCTGGTTTACAGTGAGATCGGACAGCAGATGGTTGTAAAGACCTGCAGCCTGATCCCTCCGTTTAAAAACAACCCGAACGAGCCAAGCGATCCGTTAAGCCGCGACATTTACGAAAAAAGTACAGAACGGCGGAGCATTCAACGCATCTGCGATCGTGCCGAACGATCACTGGTCTGTCCTTGGTGCGGCAATGCAGAAATATCTGGCCGGAAGAAGTGACCGCGAGGAACTGATAGATTCCATCCAGGCATACTGGGATGAGCAGTAAGCCGGAGGATATGAAGGAGGAACGAAAATGAAATCAAGCAACAAGGGAAAAGATTTCTGTGTATTTGCGCTGCCGGGCCTGTTCTGCTTCCTGGCAGTCGTCATGGTACCGTTTATCTACGGTATTTACCTGACCTTAACCGACTGGAACGGTGTTTCCAGCGTGAAAAACTTTGTAGGACTTTCCAACTTCGCAGCCGTTATGCGCGACGCGCAGTTCTGGAAATCCCTGCTGTTAACCTTTAAATATGTCATTGCGGTTGTTGTTCTCGTCAATGTGATCGCCTTTTTACTGGCTTACATCCTGACCCGCGGCATCAAAGGTCAGAACTTCTTCCGCGCCGGATTTTTCACCCCGAACCTGATCGGCGGTATCGTACTTGGATACATCTGGCAGTTCGTATTCTCCCGTGTTTTCGTCAGCATCGGTGAGACCACAGGATGGAGCCTGTTTGAAATTTCCTGGCTTTCTACCCCGAACAAAGCATTTGCAGCGCTGGTGCTCGTTTCAGTATGGCAGCTGGCAGGCTACATGATCCTGATCTACGTTGCCGGCTTTATGGGACTTTCCGAGGACGTGCTCGAGGCGGCAAGCATCGACGGTGCATCCGGCTGGGTAAAATGAAAAACATTATCCTTCCGCTGATGATGTCCTCCGTTACTATCGGCCTCTTCCTGACCCTGTCCCGTGCGTTCATGGTATACGATGTCAACCTGTCCTTAACCGGCGGTGCTCCGTACGGAACCACCGAGATGGCAGCCATGCACGTATATGAGAAAGCATTCACCTCGAGACAGTTCGGTGTCGGCCAGGCAGAAGCCTTTATCCTGTTTATCATTGTAGCCTGCATCAGCGGTATTCAGGTATACACCACTAAGAAGAGGGAGGTTGAAGCATAATGAATCAGAAGAAAATTGGCGGAACAAAGAAAAAAGTAACTGACGCGCTGGCTATGCTCCTTATGATCATCGTTTTCTGTGCGTTCATGTTCCCGTTTGTCATGGTTATCATCAACTCCTTAAAACAGAAACGTGATATCATCAAGAGCCCGTTCTCCTGGCTGTTTACCATCAAAGGTCTTTCGTTTGACAACTTTGTAAAAGCATTCAATCAGATGAACTTCCTGAATGCCTTCAAGAACTCTCTGGTTGTAACCGTAACAGCAACCGTACTGGTTACGGTACTCGCAGCCATGCTGGCTTACTACATCGTGCGTAATGTCAACGTATTTTCCAATACCATCTTTGCACTGATGGTTGCATCCATGATCATTCCATTCCAGGCAATCATGATCCCGCTTGTCAGTGTATACGGCGGAACCTTAAACATTCTGAACCACAGACTGACCCTGATCTTCATGCACACCGGATTTTCCATGGCGATGTCCGTGTTCATGTTCCACGGATTCATCCGCGGAAGTATCCCGCTGGCGCTGGAGGAGGCCGCTTACATCGACGGCTGTACCCACACCCAGACCTTCTTCCGCATCGTGTTCCCGCTGTTAAAGCCGATCATTTCCACCATGGTAATCATGAATGCGATGGCATTCTGGAATGACTTCCTGCTGCCGTCCCTGGTGCTGACCGACAAAAAGCTGCTGACTCTGCCGCTTTCCACCTACAGCTTCTACGGAACTTACTCTGCAGATTACGGAACCATCATGGCAGGTCTTCTGCTCTGCGTCATCCCGATCCTGATTCTGTACGTGGCACTGCAGAAACAGATCATCAACGGTGTCGTAGCCGGAGCAGTTAAATAAGTAAATCATAGAAATCAAGAACAAGCCGGGCAAAGGAGGGCGGAATTAAAAATGCTTTCTTTTTCCGGCTTTTCTTATCAGAGACAACAAGAAAGAGACAGAAAGGAAATCAAACACATGAAAAACAGATTACACGTAAAAGCGCCGGGCAACTGGGTGAATGACCCGAACGGCATGATTTATTATAAGGGACAGTATCATCTTTTTTTTTATCAGCATTTTCCGTACGCGCCGCGCTGGGGCACCATGCACTGGGGCCATGCGGTGAGTCCGGATCTGATTCACTGGGAGCATGTCGGCGTTGCCCTGTTCCCGAGTCTTTCCGAGGACCAGAACGGCTGCTTTTCCGGAAGCGCAGTAGAAGAGAACGGCGTGATGCATCTCTTTTACACGGGTGTTCACTATAATCAGGTAAATCCGAAGGATATTCATCAGTGCCTTGATCAGGATTTTACTTCGGCGCAGCTTCACCTTACTTCGAAGGACGGTATGCATTTTGATGTCTTCGGGGATAAGGAGGTTGTTATCCCGGCACTCACCGATCCGGAAATCGGCGACAATACGCACACGCGTGACCCGAAAGTCTGGAAGGGAAGCGACGCATGGTATATGGTGCTTGGAAGCACGACGAAGGATCACAAGGGCGAGGCATTATTCTATAAGAGTGAGGATCTTTCCCACTGGCGTCTGGCCGGACAGGCGACGACGAAACAGAAGCTCGGCTGGATGTGGGAGTGCCCGGATCTCTTTAACGTAAACGGACGCAGCGTCTTTGTATTCTCCCCGATGGAACTGATCGAGGACACCGACGGCTATGCGGATCGGACGATCTGTATGCTGCCTGAGTTTGATGAAAAAACCTGCACAATGAAATTTCCGGAGAACTGGCAGCTTCTGGACTGCGGCGGTGACCTCTATGCACCGCAGACCATGACGGATGCGGACGGAAACCGGATTTCCATCGCATGGCTTCGGATGCCGGAACCGGTAGATGGTATATGGCAAGGCATGTTCTGCATGCCGCGTGTGGTGGATGTACAGAACGATCATATTTACTTCCGTGTTCTGCCTGCCATCCGTGACGGATTCTGCAAAAAGACGGATTCCCTCGTTTCGGCATGCGGAGAGTGTGCCATGATCCGCGCCGAATTAAAAGAGGGTGAGAGCCTGGAAATCGGCGGCTATAAGATCTGGCGGCAGAGCGGAAAAGTCTGTGCAGACCGCACGGATGTCTATCCATCCGGTGCAAAAGGATGGCTTCATGCCGAGACACCGCAGTTAAAAGAGGGGGATCTTCTTGAGATTTTCGTGGATCCGAATATGATCGAAATCTATGCAAACAACGGCGAGTACGTATTAAGCCAGGCGGTTTACGGGCTTGGAGAGACATTCTCCTATGAAATGGAGAAAAACCGGAAATTTATCTGTGGAATGAATGAATCAGCCAAAAAAGTTCTTGACGCATACGGGATTTTGTTCTAATCTAGTACGTAACAGCTTTCTAACGTTAAAGTGACGGGCTGAAAAACGAGATTTCGAAAGATATCCGAAAAGAACGCAAGGAGAGATTATTATGAAGAAAGTAGTAAAATTCGGCGGCAGCTCCCTCGCGAGCGCAGAGCAGTTTAAGAAGGTCGGAGACATCATCCGCGCAGATGAGGGAAGAAGATACGTGGTACCTTCCGCTCCTGGAAAACGAAATTCTGCTGATACGAAAGTAACCGATATGCTGTATGACTGCTATCGCACTGCAGTTGCTGGAAGAGATTTCAAGAAGAAACTGCAGAACATCAAAGCGAGATATCAGGAGATCATCGACGGTCTGAACCTCAGCCTGGATCTTTCCCGGAATTTGAAAAAATCGCAGAAAACTTTGCCGCAGCAGCCGGAGAGGACTACGCCGCATCCCGCGGAGAGTACCTGAACGGTATCGTGATGGCAAATTATCTGGGATATACGTATATTGATTCTGCAGAAGTGATCTGCTTCGACGAGAACGGAAACTTCCTTGCAGACAAGACTGACGAAGTGCTCTCCGAGCGTTTAAAAGATCTGGATAACGCAGTCGTTCCTGGATTCTACGGTGCAAAACCGGACGGAAGCGTAAAAACCTTCTCCCGCGGCGGATCCGATATCACTGGTTCCATCGTGGCAAAGGCCGTACACGCTGACATCTACGAGAACTGGACCGATGTATCCGGTTTCCTGGTAACCGACCCGCGCATCGTCAAGGATCCGGAAGTCATTTCCACCATTACCTACCGTGAGCTGCGTGAGCTTTCCTACATGGGAGCTACCGTCCTTCATGAGGACTCCATCTTCCCACTCCGTCAGGAGGGAATCCCGATCCACGTGCTGAACACCAACGCACCGCAGGATCCGGGAACCATGATTGTGGAGAACACCTGCAGCAAACCGAAATTCACCATCACCGGTATCGCCGGAAAGAAAGGCTTTGCATCCATCACGGTTGAGAAGAGCATGATGAATACCGAGATCGGCTTTGGCAGAAAAGTGCTCGGTGTTTTTGAGGACAACAATCTTTCCTTCGAACATATGCCGTCCGGCATCGATACCATGACTGTATTCGTTCACCAGAACGAGTTCGCAGAAAAAGAGCAGCAGGTCATCGCAGGACTGCACCGTGCGGTACAGCCGGATTCCATTGACCTTGAGTCCGATCTGGCGCTGATCGCTGTTGTAGGCCGCGGCATGAGAAGAACGAGAGGCACTGCCGGAAGGATTTTCTCCGCACTGGCGCATGCACACGTTAATGTCAAGATGATCGATCAGGGTTCCAGCGAGCTCAACATCATCATTGGCGTTGAAAACCGCGACTTTGAAACAGCAATTCAGGCAATCTATGATATCTTTGTAGTAGCACAGATCTAAAATGAATCTATAAAAAATCTCTGTCAGGAGTCTGAACTTCCGACAGAGATTTTTTTATGGTTTTTATGCCGCCGTATCGCGGGATTCTTTTCGAATGGTGAATGTAAAAATACAGATTACCACACAGCAGATGATCCAGGTCGTCGGTTCGCAGAAGCAGACGGCGCGGTAACCGATCTGCGGAACACAAACGAAGAGATTATGTCAATTGCACTGAACTATCAATTTTCCTCACCGGGGTATTTTTCAAAGAGATTTAAAGGCTACACCGGCCTTACGCCGACCGAGTACCGCAGGTAAACAGAAACGAATTTTGCCCTTGTCGTTTTTGGGAACAGATGGTATAATCATTTCATAAATGCAAGACATTTGTGAAAAAATATCATAAAGGAACGAGGATGCAAGATGAAACGACGAGTATTACTGAAATTGAGCGGAGAAGCTCTTGCAGGAGAGAAACACACCGGTTTTGACGAGCCGACCGTCACAAAAGTGGCAAAACAGGTAAAAACTCTGGTAGACCAGGGGATTGAAGTCGGCATCGTAATCGGAGGAGGAAACTTCTGGAGAGGACGCAGTTCCGAAAATATCGACCGTACCAAAGCAGACCAGATCGGTATGCTGGCAACCGTTATGAACTGTATCTATGTATCAGAAATCTTCCGTTCCCAGGGAATGATGACCGCAGTTCTGACTCCATTCCCATGCGGAGAGTTCACAAAAGGATTTTCCAAAGACCGTGCAAACAAATATTTCCAGCACAACATGGTTGTATTCTTTGCCGGCGGTACAGGCCATCCATATTTCTCAACCGATACGGCAACCGTACTTCGCGCGATCGAGATCGAGGCAGACGAGATTCTGCTTGCAAAAGCAGTAGACGGTGTCTACGACAGCGATCCGAAAACAAACCCGGATGCAAAGAAATTTGACGAGATTTCCATTCAGGAAGTCATTGAAAAGGATCTGAAAGTGGTAGATATGACCGCATCCATCCCTTGCAAGGAAAAACAAAATGCCGATGCTGGTATTTGGTTTAAATGAGAACAGCATTGTAAATGCTGCAAACGGAAAAAATTAACGGCACAAGAGTAACGGTATAATTAATAAAAATTCAGCAGTAAAATACTTGCTGTTTTACTGCGTAAGAAAATGATTCAGGTGTGAGCAGCTCTCCTTTTTTGCGAAGCAAAACTTTAAATGAGAGTTGCGAATGTCACAGTTCGCAGAACTGTGACCGTATAAGAGATAGCAGGAGGACAAATTTAATATGGCAAATCAGATCGACGAGAGAGTAAAACCGTTTGAGGTAAAAATGGGCAAATCCATTGCAAGCCTCGATTCCGAATTCGAAACCATCCGTGCAGGCCGTGCAAACCCGCACGTACTGGACCGCATTACTGTAGATTATTATGGAGCACCGACTCCGCTCCAGCAGGTTGCAAACATTTCTGTACCGGAGGCACGTATGATCCAGATCCAGCCGTGGGAAGCATCCCTGGTAAAAGAGATCGAGAAAGCGATCATGATGTCTGACCTTGGCATCAACCCGTCCGATGACGGAAGAGTCATCCGTCTGGTATTCCCGGAGCTTACCGAGGACCGTCGTAAAGAGCTGGTAAAAAGAGGTAAAGAAAAAAAGCAGAGGGCGCAAAAGTAGCCATCCGCAACATCCGCCGCGATGCCAATGATGCGTTCAAGAAACTTGCCAAAGAGGACGTTTCCGAGGACGAAATCAAAGAGCTCGAGGAGCAGACCCAGAAATTAACAGACAAATATATCAAAGAAGTAGATCAGATGGTGGACGTAAAATCCAAAGAAATTATGACTGTGTAATACAAAAGAAAACGAGGGGCTGCCTGTCATTTGCAGGCAGCCTGTTATCGTTTACGGAGGAAAAAAAGTATGGATAATGAATTAAAAGTGCCGAATCACATCGCCATCATCCTGGACGGAAACGGCAGATGGGCGAAAAAACGGAATATGCCGCGCGGCTACGGCCATATCGTCGGATGCGACAATCTGGAAAAAAAAATGTGTGACGTGATCAAAGACATGGGTGTCAAATATCTGACCGTCTATGCGTTCTCAACCGAGAACTGGAAACGCCCCGCGCCGAGGTGGAGGGCCTCTTAAAGCTGTTCCGCCAGTATCTGAAACGATGCATCAAAAAAGCACATAAAAAATCAGATGCGCGTCAAAATCATCGGAGATCCGAGCGCATTCCCGCAGGATATTCAGGACAGCATTCATGAACTGGAGGAGTGCTCCAAAGATTACGATCACATGTACTTCCAGATCGCAATGAACTACGGTTCCCGTGATGAGATCCTGCGCGGCATGACCCGTATGATCGAGGATGTGAAAAACGGAACTCTCGCAGAGAATGCGTTTGATGAGAACGGAAAACTGACGGAGCAGTGTTTTGAGAGCTACCTCGACACCGCCGGAATCCCGGATCCAGATCTTCTGATCCGTACAAGCGGCGAGCAGCGCCTTTCCAACTACCTGATGTGGCAGCTGGCCTACACGGAATTTTACTTTACCGAGGTTCCGTGGCCGGATTTCCACGAAGAGGAATTGAGAAAAGCCATCGAACAATATAATAACAGAGACCGGCGTTACGGCGGCGTGAAGGAGGAATAAAAAGATGTTTAAGACAAGACTGTTAAGCGGCATCGTGCTCGTCCTTGTGGCGCTGCTTACGATCTGCAGCGGCGGAACCGTGCTCTATATGACGGTTCTGTGCCTGTCGCTGATCGGCGCAGGAGAGCTGTTCCGCGTGATGAAGGTAAGAGAAGATAAATGGAATCTGTTGGAAATTACGGGCTATGCGGGCGTTGTGATTTTCTATCTGTCCCTGCTGCTTCATGACCCGATGTACCAGATGCTCGCGCTGATCCTGGATCTCGTGCTTCTGATGGCAGTATACGTATTTACTTATCCGAAATACAACGCCAATCAGGTGATGCCGGCGTTCTTTGCGATTGTCTATGTCGGCGTAATGCTTTCCTATGTATATCAGACCCGTATGCTGGACGGCGGAAAATTCCATGTATGGCTGATTTTCCTGTGCTCCTGGGGCTGCGATACGTGTGCATACTGTGTCGGCGTACTCTTTGGAAAACATAAAATGGCACCGGTTTTAAGCCCGAAAAAATCCGTAGAGGGGGCTGTCGGCGGTGTCGTCGGAGCGATTCTGCTCGGCATCATCTATGCGGCTGCGACAAAGGGCGGCATGGTGGAATACGCCATCATCTGCGGTGTCGGCGCGCTGATCTCCATGGTCGGAGACCTTGCGGCATCCGCAATCAAACGAAATCAGGGCATCAAGGATTACGGAAAGCTGATTCCGGGCCACGGCGGTATTCTCGACCGCTTCGACAGCGTGATCTTTACCGCACCGATCATCTATTTCCTGTCGGTGCTTCTGATTCATTAAAAAAGCTTCCCCTACAGCATAAACGGGAAGCAGATGGGAGAAACTGGGATATGAAGAAAATAGCAATTCTTGGTTCAACCGGTTCGATCGGAACCCAGACCCTCGATGTCGTGCGTGCCAACGGCGATCTTGAGGTGGTCGGCATCAGCGCCGGAAGTAATATTACACTGCTCGAGCAGCAGATCCGGGAATTTCATCCGAAGTTTGCGGCAGTCGGCGATGAGGCGAAAGCGGCAGAACTCCGTGACAGAGTGAAGGATCTTCCTGTAAAAATCGGCAGCGGCATGGACGGCATGATCGAGCTTGCCACGATGCCGGAGAGCGAAATCCTTGTGACAGCGATCGTCGGCATGATCGGCATCCGCCCGACGGTTGCGGCGATGAAGGCAGGAAAAGACATTGCACTGGCAAACAAAGAGACACTGGTAACGGCGGGACACATTATTATGCCGCTGGCAGAGGAATGCGGTGTGCAGATCCTTCCGGTGGACAGCGAGCACTCGGCGATTTTCCAGTGCCTGCACGGGGAAAACAGAAAAGAAATTGAAAAACTTCTGATTACTGCATCCGGCGGTCCGTTCCGCGGAAAAACAAGAGCGGAGCTCGAAAACGTAACGGTAGAGCAGGCGCTCCGTCATCCGAACTGGTCGATGGGGCACAAGATCACGATTGATTCCGCGACACTCGTTAACAAAGGACTGGAAGTCATGGAAGCAAAATGGCTGTTCGGTGTTGATCTCGACCACATCCAGGTTGTGGTACAGCCAAAGAGCATTATCCATTCCATGGTAGAATTTAAAGACGGCGCTGTCATGGCACAGCTTGGCACACCGGATATGAAACTGCCGATCCAGTACGCACTGTATTACCCGGAGCGTCGCTTCCTTGCAGGCGACCGCCTCGACTTTGCGGCGCTGACACAGATCACGTTTGAAGAACCGGATATGGATACCTTCCTCGGCCTTCCGATGGCAATGCAGGCGTCCCGGACGGGCGGCTCCATGCCGACGGTCTTCAATGCGGCAAATGAACGCGCCGTTGCACTGTTCCTCGCGAAGAAGATCCGTTTCCTCGAGATTTACGACGTGATCGCCGGTGCAATGGAAGCACAAAACGATTGCCGATCCGACGCTGGAGCAGATTCTCGCGGCGGAGCAGGAGACGTATGAATGGATTGCGAACAGATATAAGATGGGAGAATAAGACAGCATGATTGTAAAAATCCTGATAGCCGTACTCATTTTCGGAATCACCGTCATTATCCATGAGCTGGGGCATTTTCTTTTGGCGAAAGCGAATGGTATTACCGTGACGGAATTTTCGATCGGCTTTGGCCCGACGGTGGTAAAGACAGAAAAAGGAGGAACGGTCTATTCCTTAAAACTTCTGCCTTTCGGCGGTACGTGCCAGATGCTCGGCGAGGACGGTGAAGAGGAGGGGAAGGAACCTTTAACAGCAAATCCGTGTGGGCAAGAATTTCCGTCGTTGCGGCGGGACCGGTGTTCAACATGATTCTGGCATTTTTCTGCGCAATCTTTGTGATCAGCTACGCGGGAAGTTCCCCGGCGCGCGTCACAGAAGTGGCAGACGGTTCGCCGGAGGCAGAGGCAGGCCTGGAAGCGGGAGATATCATCACTTCCTATGAGGGAAGACATATTTCCATCGGAAAAGAGCTGAACTCTGTGATGACGGTACAGGGCGTGCCGACGGATGAGATTACGCTGGAGGTTAAAAAGGCCGACGGGGAAAAAGAAAACGATCACATATGAACCGACGGTGACAACGCGGTATATGATGGGCTTCAACTACGATGACTGTGACCGCGGCATGGAATTCACGTATGTGCAGCAGAATATGCCGCTTGCCGCTGCAGGTGTTGTCGCGGGCGACCTGCTCGTATCGATCAACGGAGCGCCGATCACCTGTGTGGCCGATTTTACTGCTTACCAGACAGAGCATCCTTTCGATGGAAGCGCTGTGACGCTGGAGTATGAGCACAGCGGAAAGACGAAAGAGATTACGGTGACACCAGTTGAAAACACGTATGCGAATGTACAGTTTTCGTATCAGCTCCGGGAGAAACAGTCCCCGATCGGCGTGCTGAAATACAGCGTGCTGGAGATCAAATACTGGGTGCGCACCGTCATTGACAGCGTCAGTATGCTGATCACCGGACAGTATTCCGTGAACGATCTTTCCGGTCCGGTCGGCGTGGTGGATGCGATCGGAACCGCCTATGATGATGTAAAATCGCAGGGCGTTCTGGTTACGGTGATGACGATGCTGAACATGGTGATTCTGCTGTCATCGAACCTTGGCGTCATGAACCTGCTGCCGCTCCCGGCACTCGACGGCGGACGGCTTGTCTTTCTGATCATAGAAGCCATCCGCAGAAAACCAATCCGGCGAGACCTGGAGGGTATGGTTCACTTCGCGGGCCTTGTGCTTCTGATGGCGTTGATGGTCTACGTCATGATCCACGACGTCCAGCGGATCCTGTAAATCGAAAAGTGAAAAGCAACAAAGCCTCATATTCTGCATACCATAAAAGGAGTGCAGGATATGGGGCTTTTTATGAAAAAAAATTTGCGTATGCAGCAGGAAATGACTGACCGCGGGCGGCTGGAAATCCGGGTAAATGCAAGAATCCAGGCGCGGCCTGTTTCCGGGGCGCGGGTGACGGTTTCGTATACGGAGATCCGCAGAATGTGATCGAGAAGCTGATTACCGACGGGGACGGCAGAACGGAGACGCTGGATCTGGCGACGCCGCCGCTCGAGTACAGTCTGGAACCGAATGTGAATCAGCCGTATTCCGAATATACGGCGAAAGTGGAGGCGGAAGGGTATGAACCGGTTGAAGTGACGGGCTCCGAGCTTCTTTCAGGAGAACAGTCCGTCCAGCAGGTGGACCTCAGACCGGCAGAGGGCGCAGCGTTTGCGGATGTGACGATCCCGGACCATACGTTGTTCGGCGAATATCCGGCGAAAATTCCGGAAAGTGAGATCAAGCCGACGTGGGAGAGCGGTGAGATTGTGCTGTCCCGCGTCGTGATCCCGGAGTATGTCGTTGTCCACGACGGAGCGCCGACCGACAGCACGGCGCGCGACTATTATGTGCGGTACCGGGACTACATCAAAAACGTGGCGTGCTCGGAAATCTATGCAACATGGCCGGATGCGGCGATCCGGGCGAATATCCTCGCAATCATGTCATTTACGCTGAACCGTGTCTATACAGAATGGTACCGCAACAAGGGATACGATTTTACGATCACTTCGTCGACAGCCTACGATCACAAATGGATTTACGGCAGGAATATTTTCGACAGCATTTCCCTTGTGGTCGATGAGATTTTTTGCCGATTACCTGTCGCGCCCGAATGTGAAACAGCCGATTCTGACCCAGTACTGTGACGGGCACCGTGTAAGCTGCCCGAACTGGATGAGCCAGTGGGGGTCCAAAAACCTGGCGGACCAAGGGTATTCAACGATTCAGATTCTCCGCAATTATTATGGAGACAATATGTATATCAACACGGCGGAGGAGATTTCCGGCATCCCGTCCTCCTGGCCGGGGTATGACCTCACCATCGGCTCGTCCGGGAACAAGGTACTGCAGATGCAGGAGCAGCTGAACGTGATTGCGGAGGTGTATTCATCGATTCCGACGGTCTATGAAAATGGCTATTTCGATGAAGAGACGCAGGACGCTGTCGAAGCGTTCCAGCGGCTGTTCGGCCTGCCGGTTTCCGGCATTGTGGATTATCCGACGTGGTACAAAATCCAGTCGATTTATGTGGCTGTGACGAGGATTGCGGAGCTGCAGTAGGTATACAAAAGTCTTTATAAGGGGCGTGTTTTCTGCGAAAAAACGCGGAAAATGCGCCTTTTCTGCGGCTTTTGAAACGGATCAGAAAAATTTTAAAACTGTCAAGAAAAAATACTTGACACCCAGCATCATTTCGTGTATGATAACCAAGGTGATCGCAATGGAAAAAATATTGGAACAGACATTACTGTATGATTTTTACGGCGAACTTCTGACTGAACATCAGCGTCAGGTATACGAGGATGTGGTGCTCAACGATTTTTCCCTGAGCGAGGTTGCGGCAGCGCGGGGCATTTCCCGCCAGGGAGTCCACGATCTGGTCAGACGCTGCAACAAGACACTGGAAGAGTATGAAGAAAAGCTTCATCTGGTACAACGCTTTGTACAGATCAGGGAAAATGTGAACGAGATCCGAAAGCTGACAGACCCATCCGGTGATACCCCGAAAGAAGATGTGATGCAGCGGATTGCGGCAATTGCATCGGATATATTAGAGGAGCTTTGAGCATGGCATTTGAAAGTTTAACCGAGAAACTCCAGAATGTTTTCAAAAATCTCAGAAGCAAGGGCCGTCTTACCGAGGCGGATGTAAAGACTGCGCTGAAGGAAGTTAAAATGGCACTTCTCGAGGCGGATGTCAGCTTCAAAGTAGTAAAACAGTTTATCAAATCCGTACAGGAGCAGGCAGTCGGACAGGACGTGATGAACGGACTGAACCCGGGGCAGATGGTCATCAAGATTGTAAACGAAGAGATGGTCAAGCTGATGGGCTCGGAGACAACGGAGATTGCACTGCGCCCGGCGAGTGAAGTCACGATCATTATGATGGCGGGTCTTCAGGGAGCCGGTAAAACAACCACAACCGCAAAAATTGCAGGAAAGTTAAAAGCAAAGGGAAGAAAACCTCTCCTTGCCGCCTGTGACGTCTATCGCCCGGCAGCGATCAAACAGCTGCAGGTCAATGGAGAAAAGAGGGCGTGGAAGTGTTCGCCATGGGAGATAAAAACCGTCCGGTGGATATCGCAAAGGCAGCGCTGGTGCATGCAAAGACAAACGGCTTCAATGTATTGATTCTGGATACGGCAGGCCGTCTGCACATCGACGAAGAGATGATGCAGGAGTTACAGGATATCAAAGCGGCTGTTCCTGTGGATCAGACCCTTTTGGTAGTAGATGCTATGACCGGACAGGACGCAGTCAATGTGTCCGAGATGTTCAACAATAAAGTCGGCATCGACGGTGTAGTACTTACAAAATTAGACGGTGACGCCAGAGGCGGTGCGGCACTTTCGATCCGCGCAGTTTCCGGAAAACCGATTCTCTATGTCGGCATGGGAGAAAAGCTCTCGGATCTGGAACAGTTTTATCCGGACCGTATGGCATCCCGTATTCTCGGCATGGGCGATGTGATGAGCCTGATCGAAAAAGCACAGGCAAACATCGACGAAGAGAAAGCAAAAGCCATGGAACAGAAGATGAAGAAGGCGCAGTTCGACTTCAACGATTATCTGGATTCCATGGAGCAGATGCGCAATATGGGCGGCATCTCCAGCATCCTGAATATGCTTCCGGGCGTCGGCGCGAAAATGAAGGGCCAGGATCTTGAGAGCATGGTGGATGAAAAAAGACATGGCAAGAAAGGAAGCTATTGTACTTTCTATGACGCCAAAGGAAAGAGAAACCCCGGATCTCATCAATCCGTCGAGACAGCAGAGAATTGCAAAAGGCGCCGGTGTTGACATCGCGGAGGTAAACCGTTTCATCAAACAGTTTGAACAGTCAAGAAAAATGATGAAACAGATGACCGGAATGGTCGGTAAGGGTGGTAAAAGAGGAGGATTCAAACTTCCCTTTTTAGCATAAAAGAAAAAATATAAATAAATACATGAATTTACAATGGAGGTAAAGAAAAATGGCAGTAAAAATGAGATTAAGAAGAATGGGACAGAAGAAAGCTCCTTTTTATAGAATCGTTGTAGCAGATTCCAGATCCCCAAGAGACGGACGTTTCATCGAGGAGATCGGAACTTACGATCCGAACCGCGAGCCGAGCGCAATCAGCTTCAACGAGGAGGCTGCTAAAAAATGGCTGGCTAACGGCGCACAGCCGACCGAAATCGTTGCCAAACTCTTAAAACAGGCTGGTATCGAGAAATAATTCATACGGGGGTATCTTGTAATGAAAGAACTTATCGAAGTAATTGCAAAATCTCTGGTTGATCATCCATCTGAGGTAGTTGTGACAGAAACCGTCAGCGGTGATGACCTTCTGCTGGAACTCAAAGTAGATCCGTCAGATATGGGAAAAAGTCATCGGACGTCAGGGACGCATTGCGAAAGCAATCCGTACGGTTGTAAAAAAGCAGCTTCCTCAAAGAGCGACAGAAAAGTTGTCGTAGAAATTTTACAGTAAGTAAAAGATAGGAAAAAGGAACCGACAGTTGTTGCCGGTTCCTTTCTTTACGCGGGCAACGAGACAAAGTCCGTGCTTGCACGGGACCTTGGCGACTGCCGCGATAACTTGAGAAACTCTCGCAAAGCGTGTTTCTCAAGTCGCAATACACAGTAGAACTGATTGGAAAGGGTTTTTGAATGGAAGAATATTTGCAGATTGGCGTAATTACCACAACCCACGGCGTACGCGGTGAGGTAAAGGTATATCCGACGACAGATCCGGAGCGTTTTCTTTCTCTGGACCGCGTTTTTCTCGATACAGGAAAAGAAAAAAAAAGAACTCCATGTAACTGGCGTGCGTTTTTTCAAACAGCTTGCCATTGTAAAATTCAAAGGAATTGACAACATCAACGATATCGAACGGTATAAAGGCTGCAGCCTCTATGTGACGAGAGAGGATGCCATTCCGCTGGAAGAGGACGAATACTATATCGCAGACCTGCAGGGAATGCAGATGTACACCGAGGACGGCGAACTGTTCGGCACGCTCCGCGATGTGATGGAGACCGGTGCGAACGACGTCTATATTGTAGATTCGAAAGAGCACGGAGAGGTTCTGATTCCGGCGATCCATGACTGCATTCTGGATGTGGACCTGGATGAGCAGAAGATGACGATTCACCTTCTTCCGGGCCTGATTGACTGATAAAGAGAGTAAAGAACGATGAAATATCATATTCTGACGCTGTTTCCGGAGATGATCGAGCAGGGGCTGCACACCAGCATCCTCGGAAGAGCCATCAACAACGGCTATATTTCCCTCGAGACGACGAATATCCGGGATTTTTCAGCAAATAAATTCAACCGCGTGGACGATTACCCGTACGGCGGCGGTGCGGGCATGGTCATGGAGGCGGAGCCGGTGTTCCGCGCCTACCAGTCGGTAGCCGAAAAGATCGGGAAAAAAGCCGCGCACGGTCTATCTGACACCGCAGGGAAAAGTACTGAACCAGACGATGGTGGAAGAGCTGGCGCTTGAGGACGATCTTGTGCTGCTCTGCGGCCACTATGAGGGCATCGATGACCGCGTACTGCAGGAAGTGGTAACGGACTATATCTCGATCGGGGATTATGTTTTAACAGGCGGAGAACTCGGCGCAATGGTGCTGGTGGATGCGGTATCGCGGTTTGTGCCGGGTGTCTTAAGCAACGAGGAATCTTCGCAGTTTGAGTCACTGCAGGACAACTTGCTTGAGTATCCGCATTACACAAGACCGGAGACATGGCACGAGAAAAAGTTCCGGAGGTGCTTCTTTCCGGTGACCACAAAAAGATCGAAGCATGGCGCCATGAGGCCTCTCTGGTGCGGACAGCCGAGCGGCGGCCGGACCTTCTGGAAAATGCATTCCAGATTTCCTGCGCATGCAATGAAAAAGAGGAATCGTCTGCCTGGGCGCACGATCTTTTGGCAGGCATGACACGCTATGGTGTAAGCCTTGATCTCGGACGAAAGAAGATCCGGAAACAGAAAAATCTGTTTGATGACCATGATCTGCTGATTCTGCAGCTTCCGGGAACGCTTGAGGAGGGTATGAAAGCAAAGAGCGAATATATCCGCAGCTTTGCCGGAAAAGAAACACCGCTGGTGTTTTTGTGCCCGGCCGGATTCTCGGAAGAGGAAGAAAAACTCGAAGAGCAGCTTGAAAAAAACGGTTTCCGTCTGGTCGCACGGCTTACCGGCATACCGTCCGCGGACGGCCTGCAGCGGTTTTCCTTCGCGCTTCGCAGTCTGCCGTACAGCGGCGAATGGAAAGTGAAAAAATACTTGCATCTGCGGATGCATTATAGTATAATGTAACTTGTTGTGAGTAAAGAGATGGTCCGCTGTTGCAAAAAGGCATTAAGAACATCCAGGGTAAAAAAGGAGATAAAGAAATGAACGACATTATTAAGAAAATCGAAGATGCACAGTTAAAAGCAGAAGCACCGGAGTTCCGCGTTGGTGATACCGTTAAAGTTTACGGTAAAATCAAAGAGGGTAACCGCGAGCGTATCCAGGTATTCGAAGGCGTTGTCCTGAAAAGACAGGGCGGCGGAAGCAAAGAGACCTTCACTGTTCGTAAGAGCTCTAACGGCGTAGGCGTTGAGAAAACATGGCCGGTACACTCTCCGAACGTTGAGAAAGTAGAAGTTATCAGACGTGGTAAAGTAAGACGTGCGAAACTGAACTACTTAAGAGACCGTGTTGGTAAAGCAGCGAAAGTGAAAGAGCTGGTAAAATAATAAGTCGTTAAAAGGATGGCCGGAGGAACATGAGCAATTGTGTTTCCCCGGTTTTGTCTTACGGAGAATTCCACCATGGGTATGAATACCAGATATGTAAAAGAATATTTCTACAAGAAAAAGATCCGTTCCATGTTTGTATGGAATCTGGAAATCATCGCAGCGATTCTTCTTGCGGCGGCATTTTCCTGGTTTTTCTGCAGAAGTGTCGTGGTGCAGGAGGGCTCGATGGAGCCGACTCTCGTGCCGGGGGAGCGTGTGCTGATGGACTCCGCCTGGTACCGCTTAAGTTCTCCGAAACGCGGGGATATCATCGCGTTCCGGACGAGTGAGGACAAGAAGGCGAGCATCCACATCAAGCGTGTGATTGCGCTGCCGGGCGAGACGGTACAGATCAAAGACGGGCAGATCCTCATCAACGGGGAAGTCTATAATGAAAAAGATGAATTTCCGGCCATCACAAACGCGGGACTTGCCTCCGAGCCGATCACGGTCGGGAAGGGACAGTACTTTGTGCTCGGCGACAACCGGAACAACAGCGAGGACAGCCGCCACAACGGCATGGGACTCGTGAATTCGGACCGCATTGTCGGAAAGCTCTGGTTTACGATTTCGCCGTGGAAGAAAATCGGTTTCGTGTAAACGCAGCATAGAAGGAGAAGAAACATGAATTATCAGTGGTACCCGGGTCATATGACGAAGGCCCGCAGACAGATGCAGGAAGACTTAAAGCTCATCGACCTGATGATTGAGCTGGTCGATGCGAGGGTTCCTGCAGCGAGCCGCAACCCGGATATAGATGAACTTGAAAGAACAAAGCACGGCTGATCCTGCTGAACAAATCGGACCTTGCCGATGAGCGCGGAAACGATGCCTGGATGGAATATTTCAAAGGGAAAGGGATATTCTGTTGTGAAGGTCAATTCCGTTCCGGAGCCGGCATGAAAGCGATCAACAGCGCCGTACAGGAGGCCTGCAAAGAGAAAATCGAGCGCGACCGCAAACGCGGCATCCTGAACCGTCCGGTCCGCGCGATGGTTGTCGGTATTCCAAACGTCGGAAAATCGACATTTATCAATGCGTATGCGGGCAGAGCCTGTGCGAAAACCGGAAACAAACCGGGCGTCACGAAGGGAAAACAATGGATCCGTCTGAGCAAACAGCTGGAGCTTCTGGACACACCTGGTATCCTGTGGCCGAAGTTTGAGGACCAGCAGGTGGGACTGCATCTTGCGATGATCGGTTCCATCAACGATGAGATCCTGAACGTGGAGGAGCTGGCGCTGTCCGTCATCGATTATCTGACGGCAGAGTATCCGGGAACGCTGGAGAAACGCTTTGGCTTTGAAGGTGTGACGGATCGTGTGGAAATCCTGGGTGAGATTGCGCGTGTGCGGCTGCCTGAAAAAGGGAAATGAGCTCGATTATGAAAAAGCAGCACGGCTTCTGATGGATGATTTCCGGAGCGGAAAGCTCGGCAGAATCACGCTGGAAAAACCGGAATAAATGGATTTATCAAAATAAAAAATGCGGAGAACAACGATGTCAGAGAAAAAACAATCGATATCCGCCATACGGGAAATTTTTGCGGCAGCTTCGGAGACGGAGCTGCCCGCCCTTTATCTGGAATATGAAGAGGATTCCCGTGCCGGCGTACAAAATCTGATTCAAAAATACCAGAAACAGGAAGAGGCCTTAAAAAAGAGCGCGAGCGCACGGAACAGATGAAGATCTACGAGCACAAATATGAGGATCTTGGCTGGATCTGCGGCATTGACGAGGTCGGAAGAGGCCCTCTGGCGGGCCCTGTGGTCGCAGGTGCGGTCATTCTGCCGCACGACAGTAAAATCCTGTATCTGAACGATTCCAAGCAGCTGACGGCCAAAAAACGCGACGAGCTGTACGATGTGATCATGCGCGAGGCAGTGGCCGTCGGCATCGGCTATGCCTCCCCGGCGCGGATCGACGAGATCAATATTTTACAGGCAACGTACGAGGCGATGCGGGAGGCGATCAGCAAGCTTTCCGTGAAGCCGGATGTGCTCTTAAACGATGCGGTGAAAATCCCGCAGGTGGACATCCGACAGGTGCCAATCATCAAGGGAGATGCCAAGAGTGTTTCCATTGCGGCGGCAAGTATTGTTGCGAAGGTTACAAGGGACCGCCTGATGGTAGAGTACGACAAGGTGCTTCCGGGCTACGGTTTTGCATCGAACAAGGGCTACGGTTCGGCAGAGCATATCGCTGCTTTAAAAGAAATCGGCCCGTCACCGATCCACCGGCAGTCGTTTATCGGCCATTTCGTGTAAAGGCACCGCATCAAAAAAAAAAGGAGAGGGTATCGCATTTGAACCAGCGGGAAGTAGGAGCGAGACAGGAGAGCCGTGCGGCAGAATATCTGGAAAGCCTGGGATATCACATCCTGGTGCGGAATTTCCGGTGCCGCTTCGGTGAGATCGACCTGATCGCAAAACAGGACGACACATACATTTTTATCGAAGTAAAATACCGCACCGGCCGGACAGCCGGAGACCCGACAAGCGCCGTGGATGGAAAGAAACAGAAGAAAATTTCAAAAACAGCAGATTACTACCGCATGCTCCACCAGATCCCGATGGATGTGCCCTGCCGCTTCGACGTCGTGGCAGAGACACCGGAGGAGATCCGCGTCTATGCGAACGCGTTTTATTATCAGGGGAGCGGCTGGTAGGAAGGGAGTTTTTATGATACCAATTCAATGGAAACAAAACGATAAAAAAACGATGCATGTCAACGAGGCGGAAAACGGCGTGGTCTATCTGACCTGGCCGGCGATTGAGAAAATTGAGGGCATCCGCCATGCATTTTCCACACGGATCGGCGGGGTGAGTAAGGAACATCTTTCCAGCATGAATCTCAGCTTTTCGCGCGGCGACGATCCGGCGAATGTGCGGGAGAATTACAGAAGATTCTGTGAGGCGGCGGGGTTTGAAGTGGAAAACATTGTTACCTCCGATCAGGCACACACACGACGAAGGTCCGTTATGTGACGAAAGCAGACTGCGGCAGCGGCGTGACAAGAGACCGCGATTTTCATGATATTGACGGTATGATCACTGACGAGCCGGGCGTCGTACTTGCGACATTCTATGCGGACTGCGTGCCGCTCTACTTTGTCGACCCGGTGCACCGTGCAATTGGACTTTCACATTCCGGCTGGCGTGGAACGGTCCACAAGATGGGACAGGCAACGCTCGATGCGATGCACGAACGGTTTGGAACAGAAGCAAAAGATGTGATCGCAGCCGTCGGCCCGTCGATCTGCCAGGACTGCTACGAGGTGAGCGGTGACGTGATCGAAGAGTTCCGGGCAGCATTCCCGGAAACACTGCATGAGAAACTGTTCTACGGAAAACCAGATGGAAAATACCAGTTAAATCTCTGGGAGGCGAATCATCAGATCCTTCTTGCGGCAGGAGTGCCGGAGAAGCAGATTCATCTGCCGAACCTCTGCACCTGCTGCAACCCGGATTTCCTGTATTCCCACCGTGCATCGAAGGGAAAAAAGAGGAAACCTCGCGGCATTCCTTTCCCTGGTCTGAAAACAGGATCGAAAACAGAATAGAAAGCATCAAAAAACGGACCTGGAAAAAACAGATCCGTTTTTTGCTGTATGCATCCGGCGGACACAAAATCGATTATCTGTGTTTTGCCAGCAGCTTATTGATTTTCTCTGTCGTAGACTGTACTTTTGCAACGGATACGTCGTGGTTAAGCGTATCGATGATGCTTGCCATATATTTGCTCATCTCAGCCGGCTCATACCAAGGACGGGAAACGAGTTCCGGTGTACGGTAGGTCAGGTCGGTGGTGATGACTTTGCTGATATAGCCTTTCTCATAGTAAGCATCGAATTTCTCCAGACCATCGGTGAAGAGGCCGAAAGTGGTGCAGACAAAGACGTGGTCAGCGCCGCGCTCTTTGACCTGTTTTGCAACGTCGAGCATACTCTCTCCGGAAGAGATCATATCGTCGATGATGACAACATCTTTACCTTCTACGGAATCTCCAAGGAATTCATGAGCAACGATCGGGTTCTTTCCGTTTACGATGGTGGAGTAATCTCTTCTCTTATAGAACATACCCATATCGACGCCGAGCACGTTGGAGAAGTATACGGCACGCGCCATCGCTCCCTCGTCCGGGCTGATGATCATCAGATGATCGTTGTCGATCGTCAGATCCGGAACGGAACGAAGAAGGGCTTTTAAAAACTGGTAGGTTGGCATGAAGTTGTCAAAGCCGCCGAGCGGAATTGCGTTCATGACACGAGGATCGTGTGCGTCGAAGGTGATAAAGTTGGAAACACCCATGTTCATCAGCTCCTGCAGAGCAAGTGCGCAGTCGAGAGACTCACGTTTGGTGCGCTTATGCTGTCTTCCTTCATAAATGAAAGGCATGATTACGTTGATCCGGTGTGCTTTTCCCGTTGCAGCAGCGATGATACGTTTCAGATCCTGATAATGGTCATCCGGTGACATGTGGTTCTCGTAGCCGCAGACCTTGTAAGTGATGCTGTAGTTGCAGACATCAACCAGGATGTAAAGATCGGCACCGCGGACGGATTCGTTGATCTTTCCTTTTGCTTCGCCGGAACCGAAACGCGGGCACTCGCAGTCAATCAGAAAAGAATCCTCGGAATATCCGGAAAAGGAAACCCCGTTGCGGCGCTCGGCGAGCTCTTTACGGAACTGAACCAGATACGAATCAACTTTTTTTGCCATTTCCATACTGCCCGGCAGAGCTGCGAGCTTTAACGGAGCAACCGGAATGGAATTTTCAAGTAAATCTAAATTAGCCATACAAACCTCCAGTAATCGACATTTTTACAAACCATTTACTTCCTATTTATATCATCTTGGGAAAGGGCGCGTCAAGCAAAAAACGAAAGAATCCTTGCTTTTTTTGTGCAGGTTGTTGTTATTATAATGGATGAATGTCCGGAAGGTATGCAAAAAAGCACGCTTTTACTGGGCAAAGAGAAGTTATAAAGAAGTAAATGGAAAGGCCAAAACGTAAGATCTGTGAAAAACAAGACGAAACATATTATCAAGACAATAGAACCGGGCAGTATTGCCGAAGAACTGGAACTCGAACCGGGAGATGAACTGCTCCGCGTGAACGGGGAAATCATCGAGGACGTCTTCGATTACCACTTCCAGACCAACGACACGTATCTGGAACTCACGATCCGGAAAAAGGACGGCGAAGAATGGGACCTGGAAATCGAAAAAAGAGTATGACGAGGAAATCGGCATCACATTCGAGAACGAGTTCATGGATCAGTACCGTTCCTGCAGCAACAACTGCATTTTCTGTTTCATCGATCAGATGCCGCCGGGAATGCGTCCCACCTTGTATTTTAAGGATGACGATTCGCGTCTGTCCTTTCTGCAGGGAAACTATATTACACTGACCAACATGAGCGACCACGATATCGACCGGATTATCCGCTACCATCTGGCACCGATCAATATTTCGTTCCAGACAACGAACCCGGAGCTCCGCTGCAAAATGCTGCACAACCGTTTTGCGGGCAATATCTTTCCGAAGGTCCAGCGCCTTTACGAGGCGGGAATCGAGATGAATGGACAGATTGTGCTCTGCAAAGGGATACAACGACGGCGCAGAGCTGGAGCGCAGTATTTCGGATCTGTCAAAATATCTGCCGCATCTGAAAAGTGTTTCGGTTGTCCCGGTCGGACTTTCGAAGTACCGCGACGGACTGGCGCCTCTGGAACCGTTTACCAGGGAGGATGCAAAAGAAGTTCTTGCCACGATTCACAAATGGCAGAAAAAGCTGTATGAACAGTGGGGACTTCACTTTATCCATGCTGGTGATGAATGGTATCTGCTGGCGGAAGAGCCGATCCCGGAGGAGGAAAATTACGATGGCTATATCCAGCTGGAAAACGGAGTGGAATGCTCCGGCTTCTGGAGGACGAGGTTGCGGAAGAACTTTCGAAACGAGAAGGGGACGACCGTCACCGCCATGTAACGATTGCGACCGGAAAAGCTGCGGCGCCGTCGTTGGAAAAAAAACACATGCAGAAAATTCGTGAAAAATATCCGAATGTACAGGCGGAGGTTGTCACGATTATCAACTATTTCTTTGGAGAATCCATTACCGTATCCGGTCTGATTACCGGAAAGGATCTGATGGAGCAGTTAGAGGGAAGAGATCTTGGCGACTGCCTGCTGCTTCCGTGCAACATGCTCCGTTCGGGAAAAAACGTCTTTCTCGACGATGTGACGGTGGAAGAGGTGGAAGAGCGCCTGAAAACACCGGTACAGATTATCGATGAGCCGGGCAGCGACCTGGTGAAAGCAGTTGTGGAGGAAAACCAGGAGACGATACACAGAAGGAGAACAATGTATGAGCAAGCCGATTGTAGCAATTGTGGGCCGGCCGAACGTGGGTAAATCCACCCTGTTTAATGTATTAGCCGGAGACAATATTTCGATTGTAAAAGACACACCGGGTGTAACCCGTGACCGTATTTATGCCGACGTGGAGTGGCTGAACCACAAATTTACGCTGGTAGATACCGGCGGTATTGAGCCGGAATCCAAAGATATCATTCTCTCCCAGATGAGAGACCAGGCGCAGATCGCCATTGATACCGCAAATGTCATCATCTTCATCACTGACGTCCGTCAGGGCCTTGTAGATGCCGATGCAAAAGTAGCTGATATGCTCAGAAGAAGCCGCAAGCCGGTTGTGCTGGTGGTCAACAAAGTCGACAACTTCGACCGTCAGATGATGGATGTTTATGAATTCTATAACCTCGGCATCGGAGAGCCGCACGCCATTTCCGCATCCGGAAAGCTCGGCATCGGCGATATGCTCGATGAGGTGACAGGATACTTTGATCCGGAGATGGAAAACGAGGAGGAGAGCGAGATTCCGCGCATCGCCATTGTTGGAAAACCGAACGTCGGAAAATCCTCCCTGGTCAACAAACTGCTGGGCTCGAACCGTGTCATCGTATCCGACATCGCCGGAACGACGCGCGATGCGATCGATACCACGATCATGCACAATGGAAATGAATATATTTTCATCGATACCGCAGGTCTTCGAAAGAAAAACAAGATCAAAGAGGAGCTGGAGCGGTACAGCATCATCCGTACAGTATCTGCCGTAGAGCGCGCAGATGTCGTTGTTCTTCTGATCGATGCAACCGAGGGCGTCACGGAGCAGGATGCCAAGATTGCCGGTATCGCCCATGAGCGTGGAAAAGGTATTATCATCGTGGTAAATAAATGGGATGCCTTGGAAAAAGATGACAAGACGATCTACCGTTTTACCGAAAAAAGTAAGAAATACACTGGCTTACATGCCGTACGCAGAGCTTCTTTTCATCTCTGCGAAGACAGGACAGCGTCTTCCGAAACTGTTCGAGACGATCGACATGGTTCTGCAGTACCAGAACCTGCGCGTACAGACCGGTGTCCTGAACGAGATTCTGACCGAGGCAATGGCAATGCAGCAGCCGCCGTCAGACCAGGGAAAACGACTGAAAATCTACTACATGACACAGGTTTCGGTCAAACCGCCGACATTTGTGATTTTCGTCAACGATAAAGAACTGATGCATTTCTCCTACGTTCGATATCTGGAGAATAAAATCAGAGAGTCGTTCGGCTTCCGCGGCACACCGCTGAAATTCATCATCAGAGAACGAAAAGAGAAGGAGCAGTAAAGAGTTATGGTACGGATCATATGCCTTTTGATCGGATACGCATTTGGCCTTTTTCAGACCTCATATATTTTATGGAAGGACGAAGGGAATTGATATCCGGGAACACGGAAGCGGAAACGCAGGAACGACCAACGCGCTCCGGCATTTAGAGAAAAAAGAAGGCGCCATAACGCTTGACGGCGACTGCATCAAATGCATTCTGGCGGTCCTGACGGTACGCCTGATCTTCGGTGCATCGCACCCGGAAATACTGAAACTGCTGACGGTATATGCTGCGGCCGGAACGATTCTCGGCCACAACTTCCCGTTTTACTTAGGCTTCCGCGGCGGAAAAGGAATCGCTGCGACCGCGGGTCTGATTATCTCGTTTGACTGGAGAATCACGCTGGTCTGTGCAGCGCTGTTTTTCCCTGAATCTTGCAGTAACACACTACGTTTCCTCGGTTCCATGATGGTTTACGTTGTCTTTTTGCAATGGCAGTCATCATGGGACAGGCGGGCTGCTTTTGCGCTGGAACCGCCGTATCTCTATGAGATGTACGTGGTGATCGCACTTCTTGCTGTGCTTGCCTTCTGGGAGCACCGTGCAAACATCAAGCGTCTCATCGCGGGAACAGAGCGGAAAACGTATTTATCCAAAAAGTCGGAGAAATAAAATATGGCAAAGATTAGCATCATCGGAGCAGGAAGCTGGGGAACCGCCCTCGGCCTCCTGCTCTGCAACAACGGGCATGACGTGACGATCTGCTCGGAAAATGAAAAGGAAATTGAGAGCTTAAAGGAACACAGAGAGCATCTGACGAAGCTTCCGGGCGTAAAACTGCCGGATGAAATGAAGTTCACCTGCGATGTGCGCGGCTCCCTTTCCGGACAGGACATCCTTGTGATGGCAAAAGCATCCCCGTACGTGCGAACCACATGTAAAAAGTATGCGGCGGATATTCCGGACGGTCAGCTCATCGTCAATGTGGCAAAAGGCGTGGAAGCCGATACCCTGATGACGATGTCTCAGATCATCGAGGAGGAAGTGCCGGGAGCGAATGTCGTTGTTCTCTCTGGACCGAGCCACGCAGAGGAAGTTGGCCGCGGCCTGCCGACCACGATTGTTGTCGGCGCGCATGACCGCGAGAGCGCACTGTATGTGCAGAATGTGTTCATGAGTCCGGTCTTCCGCGTTTACACAAGCCCGGACATCACGGGAATTGAACTTGGCGGAGCTCTGAAAAATGTCATCGCACTGGCAGCCGGAACGGCGGATGGTCTTGGCTACGGCGACAATACGAAAGCGGCTCTGATTACCCGCGGGATCGCGGAAATTGCACGGCTCGGCACGGCGATGGGTGCCCATGCGGAAACCTTCTATGGCCTTTCCGGCATCGGAGACCTGATTGTAACGTGTGCGTCCGTACACAGCCGGAACAGGAAAGCAGGATATCTGATCGGTCAGGGAAGAACAATGCAGCAGGCGATGGATGAGGTTCAAATGATTGTTGAAGGTGTCTATTCCGCAAAAGCGGGGCTTACCCTGTCGAAAAAATTCGGAATCGAAACGCCGATCATTCAGGCAGTCAATCAGGTTCTGTTTGAAAACAAAAACCCGAAACAGGCTGTGGATGAACTGATGCAGCGTATGAAAAAAGACGAACTCGCCCCGGATCTCTGGGAGCGGTAAAAATAAGAAACCTGTCACTTCTGTGAAATGATACAGAGACGGCAGGTTCTTTTTTTGTGCAGACCGAAATTTTTCAGTAAAAATACGGGAAAAAGATGACAATACTTTCGAAATCAAGTATAGTAATAGAAAGCGGAATAATTTTAACTGAAAAGATGCGGAGGAAAATACAGCAGGAGGAAGAAAGAATGAGAGGAGTAGAAACAAGAATTCAGGAAATCCGTCATGCCATTTTTACGGAAGTTGCAAAATGGCGTATGACGTGGACTCCCCGGTGGAAAAGACGATCGAGGAAATTCCTTACCGTGTAATTCCCGGCGAGGTCGGAAATTTTAGAAATGATGTGTTTCTGGAGCGGGCGATTGTAGGAGAGCGGCTTCGCCTTGCAATGGGACTTCCGTGCAGAAGCGCGGCAGAGCACGCCCCGATCTCGGACAATATCAAACTGGCAGACCAGGCGGAGACGTATTATACACCGCCGCTCATTAATGTCATCAAATTTGCATGCAACGCCTGTCATGAAAAACGGGTTCTGATCACGGAGGGATGTCAGGGGTGTCTTGCACATCCGTGCGTGGAAGTCTGTCCGAAAAAGGCCATTACGCTGGACCGCACCAATGGACGATCCTATATTGATCAGGATAAATGCGTCAAATGTGGTCAGTGTGCCAAGGTATGCGGATACCAGGCTATTATCATTCAGGAGCGTCCGTGTGCGAGAGCCTGCGGAATGGATGCCATCGGTTCAGATGAGAACGGAAAAGCGGATATCGATTACGAGAAATGTGTATCCTGCGGCCAGTGTCTCGTCAACTGCCCGTTCGGTGCTATTTCGGACAAATCCCAGATCTTCCAGGTAATCCGTGCGATCCAGTCGGGAGAGCGCGTCTATGCAGCGCTGGCACCGGCGTTTGTCGGCCAGTTCGGACCGAAAGTAACGCCTGGAAAACTGCGTGCGGCGATGAAAAAGCTCGGTTTTGCGGATGTCTTTGAAGTTGCGATCGGAGCGGATCTCTGTGCGGCACAGGAGGCGGAGGACTTTGTGAAGGAAGTTCCGGAACAGCTGCCGTTTATGGCGACATCCTGCTGTCCGGCATGGTCCATGATGGCGAAAAAACTGTTCCCGGACTACGCGAACTGCATCTCGATGGCACTGACCCCGATGACGCTGACGGCGCGTCTGATCAAGAAACACAATCCGAATGCGAAGGTTGTCTTTGTCGGACCGTGTGCAGCGAAAAAACTGGAGGCCATGCGCCGGTCTGTCCGCAGTGAGGTGGACTTCGTTCTGACGTTTGAAGAGATGTCGGGCATTTTCGATGCGCGCCAGGTAGATGTGGAGTGCACTTGAGGAAGATCCGGACGGCGTCAGCGATGCATCGGTGGACGGAAGAAACTTTGCTGTCTCCGGCGGCGTTGCAAAATCTGTGGAAAATGTAATCCGTGAAAAATACCCGGACCGCGAAATCAAGATGGCAAATGCAGAAGGTCTGAAGGAATGCCGGAAACTGCTGACAATGGCAAAGGCCGGAAAGTACAACGGCTATCTGCTGGAAGGAATGGCCTGTCCAGGCGGATGCGTGGCAGGAGCCGGCACGATGCAGTCAATCAAAAAGTCGCAGGCGGCAGTCAACAAATATGCGGCGCAGGCAAAACACAAGATTTCCAGCCAGACAGAATATGTAAAAAGAACTGGACAAGCTGGTAGACTAAAAAGAACAGCAAGGTGGAGACAAAAAAGTGAAAAAAGAAAAAAGAAAGATGGGCTTTGCGGCAGCGATTCTTGCAATGGTACTTCTGTTTGCAGGATGCGGCCAGACAGAGACAAAGACGGAGAGCAGCACAAAAAGCACAGGATCAGAAAGTACAGTATCAGAAAGTACGCAGACAGAGAGCAGCACAGCGGCATCGGAAACAGAAGATGAGACACTGGTCCATGTGCTTGCATTAAAAGGACCGACCAGCATGGGAATGGTAAAAATGATGAGCGATAACGACAGCAAAGAGTCACCTGCGGACACGTTTGAACTTGCCGCTGCCCCGGATGAGGTCAGCGCAAAACTGGTACAGGGAGAGGTGGATATCGCCGCGGTTCCTGCGAACCTTGCAAGCGTACTCTACAACAAGACAAACGGCGGCGTGCAGGTGCTCGCAGTCAATACGCTCGGTGTCCTTTATATCGTCGAGGACGGCGATACCGTACATTCCATTGCGGATCTGAAAGGCAGAATCATTTATGCGGGCGGCAAAGGTGCAACTCCGGAGTATGCTTTGAATTATATCCTCGAAAAGAACGGCCTCGTACCGGGTGAGGACGTAACGATCGAGTGGAAGAGCGAACACGCCGAGTGCGTGGCAGCACTTGCAGAAGATGCCGATGGAATCGCCATGCTGCCGCAGCCGTTTGTAACGACGGCACAGACGAAAAAGAAACGCTGCGCACCGCACTTGACCTGACCGAAGAATGGAACAAAATCCAGGAGTCCGAAGGAACGGCGAGCACACTGGTGACAGGTGTTACCGTTGTGCGCACTGCCTTTGCCAAGGAGCATCCGGAAGCAGTTGCAGACTTCATGGAAGCTTACCGGGCATCCGTATCCTACGTAACCGAAAACACGGATGAGGCGGCAAAACTGATCGGGGATTATGACATTGTTCCGGAGGCAGTCGCAAAGCGCTTCCGGCATGCAACATTGTCTGCATCACCGGTGATGAGATGAAAGAGAAGCTTTCCGGTTATCTCGGTGTACTCAAAGACCAGAACCCGGAGACAGTCGGAGGAGAACTTCCAGGAGATGACTTCTATTATTCCGAATAAAAACAAAAAAGAGAAACAGAGAAAAACGAAGCGCTGGCCGATCGTGTTCTGGCTTATGATCTGGCAGGCGGTAAGCGTTTTTGTCGGGCAGGAGATCCTTCTGGCATCTCCTGCCGCTGTTTTGAAACGCCTTTTTACGCTTGCAACAGAACAGGTCTTCTGGCAGTCCCTGCTGTTTTCCGGAGCACGCATCGGAGCCGGATTCCTTCTTGGTGCGGCGGCGGGAATTGCAGGAGCTGCACTTGCCGGTCGGTTTTCCATTGCAGAAGAACTCCTGACGCCGCTGGTTGCAGCAGTGAAAGCAGTGCCGGTCGCTTCTTTTGTGATTCTGATCCTGATCTGGGTTTCTTCGAAGAATCTTTCGGTTGTGATTTCGTTTCTGATGGTATTTCCGATCCTGTATACAAACACGCGGAACGGCCTGCGGGAACTGGACACAGCGCTTTTGGAGATGACAGACGTTTTTTCAGGTTCCGCGGCCGGTGCGGCTGCGCTGGGTGATTCTGCCGCAGCTGTACCCATATATCCGGACGGGATGTTCACTTTCCCTCGGCCTTTGCTGGAAGGCCGGAACGGCAGCAGAAGTAATCGGCATTCCGAACCGATCCATCGGAGAGCATCTGTATCAGGCAAAAATATATCTCGACACACCGGGACTCTTTGCCTGGACGGCAGCGATCGTATACGTCAGCTTCTGTCTCGAAAAAGCTGTTTTAAAAGGAATGGATCTTGCAGAAAAAAAAGAATGCTGGTGATGAAATGAGAGAAGATACGATTGAAATCTGCCATCTGAAAAAAAGCGTATGGAGAACACGTTATTTTTTCGAATCTTACGATGGAACTGAAAAAAGGAGCAGTGACCTGTCTGATGGCTCCTTCCGGGGCGGGAAAGACAACCCTGCTGCGGATTCTGGCAGGCCTGGAGCAGGCGGACGGCGGAAAAATCGGGGGACTGGAAGCCTTAAGAAAAAGTATGGTTTTTCAGGAACCGCGGCTGGCAGAAGAACTGACAGCTGCAGCCAATATCCAGCTCGCGGTAAGGCGCCGCATGTTTGGAAAAAGAAAAAAGAAGCTTCCGTCATCTTGTGGAGGAGATGGAGGAACTCGGCCTTTCGGGCTGTGAAAACCAGGCTGTATCGGAAATGTCGGGCGGCATGCGCCAGCGGGTGGCGGTTCTGCGGGCCATGCGCATGGACGCAGATTTCCTCCTTTTGGATGAGCCGTTCCGGGGACTGGATGCGGGGACGAAAAAGAAAACGATGAACTATATCCGCAGAAAAGGAAAAAAAAAACGATACTTCTGGTCACGCATGATTTAGAAGAAGCTGAAGCAATGGGGGACTGGATCTGCACCTGCAGCAGACTGGATGGTATCCTTGAAATAAAGAGAAACAGCAAAAAAGCAGCACAGAAATCTGAAACGGAAAGCAACAGATTTTCTGTGCTGCTTTTGTTGTGAATCCGCAGTTACAGCAGGTCATCCGGTATGGAAGCAGAGCGGAGCTGTTCGTCCATCGTGTCGATGAGCGCCATGTCGGCTTCAGAAAGTTCGAAGTCGAAGACATCCGCGTTGGCAAAAATGCGGTCTGGCTGTGTCGATTTCGGGATGACACTGATGCCCTGCTGGACGAGGTAGCGGAGACCGATCTGCGCTTCAGTGCGTACATACTTTTCTGCCAGCTGCTGCATAATCTCACGGTTTAGATAAAGACCTCTTGCGAGCGGCGCATACGCTTGAACGGCGATTCCATGTGAACGGCAGAAAGCGATGAGCGGTTTCCGGTTCCAGAGCGGATGACATTCGATCTGGTTGACGGCCGGGATGACGCCGGAAAATTCAAAGAGGGCGGTAAGGTGCGGCTCCTCGAAGTTGCTGACGCCGATCGATTTTGCACGCCCGGATTCGCGGATTTTTTCGAGTGCGCGCCACGTCTCCGGGTAGCAGCCCGGCACTGGCCAGTGAATCAGGTAAAGATCAACGTAGTCGAGACGGAGACGGTCGAGGCTGCGGTTGAAGGCACCTTCGATATCACCGACCCGCTGCGCGGTATTCCATACCTTTGTGGTAATAAAAAAAGTTTTCCCGCGGAATTCCGCTTGCGCGGATCCCGCGGCCGATGCTGTCCTCGTTTTTATAGGAGGAGGCGGTATCGATCAGACGGTAGCCGTATTTTTGCCGCGGTGACAATTGCTTTTTCGGCCTCTTTTTCTGTCGATTTGTAAGTGCCAAGCCCCAGAAGCGGCATCGCTCTGCCGTCGTTCAATGTAATGGTTGGAATAGAAAGTGCCATAAAAACCCTCCGTATCTTGAATCAAAAAAAAGATTCTGCCGTATTTCTCTCATAATTATGTTTGTATAACATGAAAATTTAAAGAAATCAGACCAAATATATTAAAAAAGTTTAACACAATCGGGAAATGAAAAAAAATAACAAGCCACGCAAGAAAAAAAGAAGGATGCCAGGACAGCCTGTACGGCGAATTGTACAGAAATTTTGTGAGGGCTGTATTGATTTTGTGCATGAAATAGAATATAATAAATTCGAATTGATATTTATTTATCATTCCCTGTACAATCTGCAGGACGTTTCAAGAAAACAAAAAAGCGGACGAAACGGACGGCAGAGCAGAAAAACGGGGACAGAGGAGGCCATATTATGCATTTATTATATGACGAGAATGGAAATCCCATTCCACACGGAGCTCACGACGAGCACCATCATCACCATGACCATCATCACGAGGGAGAAGACTGCGGACATGCCTGCAATGCATGCGGTTCCGAAGAAAAAAAAATGCAAGGACGAGAATCTTGCCCTTTTTAACCTATATGCTGCAGCACAATGAACATCACGCAGCAGAACTCGACGAGATGGCCGACAAACTGGAAAAGCCGGAATGGCGGACGCCGCAAAACAGATCAGGGAGGGAGTATCCGATTTCCAGAAAGGCAATATGCGCCTGTCCCTTGCACTGACACTTGTAAAAGAGCATTTGAAAGAAGTTAAGTAGAGGAGGCGTAAGCTATGTGCCTTGCAACGGTATACAAAAATCCGGAAAACACAGTTGTCTGTAAAAATGTGAGCCGCATCGATGTCGATGGAGAATACGTTCTGATCCGTGACATCATGGGTGAAGAGATCAGACTGCAGGGTAAGATCAAAATGGTAGATCTTGCAAACAGCATTGTAGAGCTGGACTGTGAATGATAATTGGTTGACGGAACCAGTTATTCTATAAAAGCGGTTTTAGGCCCCCGGGTTCTGCAAATCGGAACAAACAGAACAAGCGAACCGGGACTTAGAATAGGAATATATTATATTAAAGCGGAGGTAAATTGAATTATGAAACTTTCAGAAGAGATGAAAAACAAGACCCTTCTGTCTTTTGAGCTGTTCCCGCCAAAGACAGAGAAGGGACTGCAGAATCTGCCGGGTACCATCGACCACCTGATGAAATATAACCCGTCTTACATTTCCTGTACATACGGAGCAGGCGGCGGAAACGTCGGAGCAAACCGTGAAGTATGTCAGATGATCAAAAATGCCGGAACTACACCGGTTACTCATTTCACCGTTATCAAAAACACAAAAGAAGGAATTAAAGAACAGCTGGATCAGTATCTGGCTGACGGCGTAGACCACATGCTGGCTCTTCGCGGTGATATTCCGCTTGGTGAGACTACAACCTGTGGTGACTTTGACTATGCTACCGATCTTGTAAAATTCGTACGTGATACCTACGGCGATAAATTTGAAATCGCTGTTGCAGGTTCACCGGAAGGCCACATCTCCTGCAGAAGTCTGGAGTCTGATATCGCAGTTTTGAAACAGAAACAGGACAACGGCGCGGATTACATCATGACTCAGCTCTGCTGGGATATGGAGCAGTTCAAATACTGGCTCGATGCAATCCGTAAAGCAGGAATCACCATGCCGGTAGACGTTGGAGTTATGCCGATCCTGGATCAGGCAGCTACCATCAACATGGCACTTTCCAGAAACGGCTGTGTTATGGATAGAGAGCTTTCCAGAATGATCTCCAGACACTGGCTGTTCCCGAACCCATTTGCAGCAAAAGATGCAGAGGGCAAAACCGTTCGACGTATTCTACGACAAGAAAGTTGCAGAGTTCAAAGAAGAGGGTATCGAATATACCGTAAAACAGATTGATGCATACCGTGCACTCGGTGTCAATGGAATTCATCTGTATGCACTGAATAAATGGAAAGACGTATCTGAAATCATCGACAGATCCGGCCTTTGCACACTGGTTTAATGAATTAATTACTTGAATTTGGGAGGCATCCGATTTTTTATGGCACATGTAATAGCTGTCGCCGGAAAAGGCGGCGTTGGAAAAACAACATTATGCGGCTTGCTGATCCAGTATCTCTGCGAGTCAGGAAAAGGTCCTGTTCTTGCAGTTGATGCGGACGCAAACTCAAACCTGAATGAGGTACTCGGTGTAGAAGTAGAAGCTACCCTTGGAGATATCCGGGAGGAGATTGCCCGTGCAGAGATGGCATCCAAAAACCCGATTCCGGCAGGTATGAGCAAGGCAGATTATGCAGAATTTAAATTTGCAGGCGCTCTGACTGAGGAAGAAGATGACTTTGACCTTCTCGTTATGGGAAGAACACAGGGGAAAAGGCTGTTACTGCTTCGTCAATGGACTTCTGTCAGAATCAGCTTGCAAAGTATCCAGAATTACCCCTTCATGGTTGTGGATAACGAGGCAGGCATGGAGCATATCAGCCGTGGTATACTTCCGGGAATGGATACAGCTATTTTGGTCAGTGACTGCTCAAGAAGAGGAGTACAGGCCGCTGCGAGAATCGCGGAGCTGATCAAAGAATGCGATATGAAGCCGAAGCAGGTAGGACTGATCGTAAACCGTGCGCCGAATGGCGTGTTAAATGAGGGAACCCGTGAGGAGATTGAAAAACAGGGATTAACTCTCCTTGGCGTTGTTCCGCACGATGATCAGGTTTATGAATATGATTGCGACGGAAAACCAACCGTACGTCTGCCGGAAGACTCTCCGGTACGCGCGGCATTAAAGAAAATCGTAGAAAACCTTGATTTATAAAAACAGAGAATCTGCCCTCCGCTTTGTACACGCTGCAGACGGAGGGATATTTCAAAAGTAAAATATCCCCCACGGGAGGATATTTTTACCATAAAAATATTAAAATACAATCTTGAGGAGGACAAGATGAGCGAATTCAAATTAACAAGCGTAGAAGAATTCGAACAGGCCACGAATGAGCTCCTGGAAAATGGTGCAAAGGTTGGCGCTGACGCATGGCAGTTTCGTGTAAAAAATCAGACCCCGCACTGTAAATTCGGTGAGCAGGGAACCTGCTGCCGTATCTGTACGATGGGACCTTGCCGTATTACACCAAAGGCACCGAGAGGAATCTGCGGATGCGATGTACACGGTATTGTAGGACGTAACTTCCTGCGCTTTACAGCAGGCGGTTCCGCAACACATTCCGATCATGGCCGTGAGATCTGCCACACACTGCATGAGGCTGATCCAAACGGAAACTACAAAGTAAAAGATCCTGAGAAACTGATCCGTATCGCAAAAGAGTGGGGCGTAGAGACAGAAGGAAAAGATATTTACGATCTGGCACATGAGATGTCCGAGCTGGCTCTTTTAGAGTATGGTAAACCGTTTGGAACACAGAGATTCCTGAAACGTGCTCCGCAGCATACACAGGATATCTGGGAGGAGAAGAAATCGCACCGCGTGCGATTGACCGTGAGGTTGCATGTTCTCTTCATATGACTCATATGGGATGTTCTTCCCTTCCGGAAGCACTCGTTCGCCAGTCCCTTCGTTCCGGACTTTCCGATGGATGGGGCGGTTCCATGTGTGGTACTGAGTTCTCTGACGTACTGTTCGGAACTCCGAAGCCAATTGACACCGAAGCAAACCTTGGCGTTATGAAAGAAGATGAAGTAAATATCATCGTTCATGGCCATGATCCGTCACTGTCTGAGATGGTCTGTGAATATGCAGACGATCCGGAGATGATCGCTTATGCAAAAGAAATGGGAGCAAAGGGAATCAACGTGGCAGGTGTCTGCTGTACTTCCAATGAAGTAGCAATGCGCCGCGGTGTTCCGATGGCAGGTAACTTCCTGCAGCAGGAAAACGTGGTACTGACCGGTGCCTGCGAGGCCATCGTTGTTGACGTACAGTGTATTTTCCCGGCCCTTGGACCTTTAAGCAAATGTTTCCATACTAAATTCGTTACCACCAGCCCGATTGCGCAGATGCCGGATGCAGAATACATTCGTTTCAACGCAAAAACAGCAGGTGAGAATGCAAAAAGCCATCGTAAAAATGGCAATTGAAAACTTTAAAAACCGGAAACCGGAGCTGGTACATATCCCGCATATGAAGCAGAAAGCAACTGTTGGATACTCTTTTGAGTCCATCATCAAGACTCTGGATAAAGTAACCAATTCCCAGGTTGACCAGACCGGAACTCTGATGCCGCTGTGGCAGTGTGTGGCATCCGGCGTTATCCGTGGTGCAGTCGCTATGGTTGGCTGTAACAATCCGAAAGTCCGCCCGGACACCGCTCACATCGAGCTGATGAAGAAGCTGATCGCGCACGACGTTATCATCGTTGCTTCCGGATGCTCTGCACAGGCAGCAGCAAGAGCAGGTCTGATGGACAAACGTGCTAAAGATCTCTGCGGTGCAGGTCTGAAACGTGTCTGCGAGCTGGCTGATATCCCGCCGGTACTCCACATGGGATCCTGCGTTGATATCTCCCGTATGATGGTTCTTGTAGCAGAACTTGCCAAAATCGGTAATGTCAATATTTCCCAGCTTCCGGTTGTCGGATGTGCTCCGGAGTGGATGTCTGAGAAAGCAGTTTCCATCGGAAACTATGTTGTAGCAACCGGTATCGATACTTACCTTGGCGTAGAGCCGTACGTATCCGGATCCACTGAGGTAACAGGACTCCTGACCAACGGTGTCCGCGACTGGGTTGAGGCAGCTTATACAGTAGAAAAAGACATCGACAAGCTGGGCGATGCAATGCTCGCACGAATCGAAGAGAAACGTGCCGCACTCGGCGTATAAAAAGGACAGGGCGGTCCCTGACGTAAAAAGAGACCGCCCTTTTTGAAGTGAAAAGGTGTAAAATGAAAATAGCAGTAACTGGAAAGGGTGGCGTAGGAAAAACAACCATCGCAGCGACCCTTGCAAGACTTTATGAAGAAGAAGGCCATCCGGTTCTGGCTGCAGATGTCGATCCGGATGCCAATCTGGGCCTTGCGCTTGGATTTCCGGAAGAAATCCTCGATTCGATCGTTCCGATTACCAAAATGAGAAAGCTGATCGAAGAGCGCACTGAGGCAAGTGCAGACAACCGGTTTTACAAAATAAATCCGAGAGTAAGTGATATTCCCGATAAATACAGCAAAGAGTACAACGGAGTCAAACTCCTGACACTCGGCACCGTGGAGACGGCCGGAAGCGGCTGTGTCTGCCCGGAGCATGTGATGCTGCGGAGAATCATCAACAGCCTGGTCCTTCACAGAGGGGATGTTGTCATCCTCGACATGGAAGCAGGCCTTGAGCATCTGGGAAGAGGAACGACGGAGGGCATGGATATGTTCATCGTAGTCATCGAGCCGGGTGCAAGAAGTATTCAGACCTATAAGAATGTCAAACGTCTGGCCGAAGAGCTTGGCGTTCATCAGGTTCATGTCGTGGCAAACAAAGTACGCGACGAAAAAGATGAGGCATTCATACAGGACCGTATCCCCCGGAGGATCTTCTGGGCATGGTCCACTACAACCCGGAAATTATGGAAGCGGACAGGGAAGGTTCGTCTCCATATGATTACAGCGCGGCTGCAGTAGAAGAGATACGGAAAATAAAAACAAAAATCGATAAGTCAAACATGCCTGGCATGGAAAAAGTGTGATAGGAGGAAAACACATGACATTATTCGAGAGAGTATTTGGCGGAAATGATGCAGTATACGGTCTTACCGAAGCTGCCGTTGATGCCGCAATCGCAGCAAACGGAGAGGAAAAAGCAGTCAGCTTCCCGGACACTGCTTACGCACTTCCGTGTTACTATGCTGTAACAGGAGTAAAGGTTACCAACTTAAAAGAGATGAAAGAGGCTCTTGGCGTGGTAAAATCTCTGATGACAAGAGAAAATCAGCTGAATGATGTATTTATGTCCGGTGTTGCAACTGCACTCTGCGCAGAGTTCATCGAGGCAATTAAATACATCGACGGTGCAAAACCATATGATGAGCCGTGCTACGGCCATTTAAGCGATGCTATCATCCGTGAGCTGGGTGTACCCCTGGTAACCGGAGATATCCCGGGCGTTGCAGTTATCCTGGGAAGTGCTCCGACTGCAAAGGAAGCAGTTGAGCTGGTTAAGAGCTATCAGGCACAGGGTATCCTGGTAACACTGGTTGGCGGAATCATTGATCAGTGTCAGGAACTGGGATACAAGACCGGCGCAAACGTACGTGTTATTCCGCTTGGAAAAGACGTTACAGCAGTTATCCATGCAGTATCTGTAGCTCTTCGTGCAGCTCTGATCTTCGGTAACGTAACACCTGGAGATGCAGGCTCACTGATGAAATACACCTTCGAGCGTGTACCGGCATTCGTAAATGCTTTTGCTCCTCTGGATGATGTGATCGTTGCATGCGGCGCTGGTGCAATTGCACTTGGTTTCCCGGTTATCACAAACGATGACAAAGACGTTCCGGCTATTCCGAAGAGCCTTATTATCCAGAAGGACGTATCCAAATTCAACGCTACTTCTCTTGAAGCACGTGATATCAAGATCAAGATCACCAAGATTGATATCCCGGTATCCTTTGCATCTGCATTCGAGGGCGAGATCATCCGTCGTGGCGACATGCAGGTTGAGTTCGACGGTTCCCGCGTAGAACTGCTTCGAGCTGGTTCAGACAAAAGATGCTTCCGAAGTAGAAGATCACAAGATCGAGCTGATCGGACCGGACATCGACGAGTTCGAAGTAGGTTCCAAGCACAGCATTGCATACGTTGTTGAGGTTGCCGGAAAGAATATGCAGTCCGACTTCGAGCCAGTATTTGAGCGTAAATTCCACAGCTACCTGAACTGCATCGAAGGTGTGATGCATACCGGACAGCGTGATATGATCCGTATCCGTGTCAGCAAAGAAGCTTTCAACGCAGGCTTCCGTGCAAAACACTTCGGAGAAGTTCTGTACGCACAGGTGAAGAACGAGTTCGAGGCTGTTGTTGACAAATGCCAGGTTAAGATCTACACCAATCCGGAAGACTGTACCAAGATCCGCCACGAAATTGCAATCCCAGTATTCGACAAACGTGACGAGCGTCTGTCTACCATGACAGATGAATCCGTTCCGGTATATTATAGCTGTATTATGTGCCAGGCATTCTCCCCATCCCACGTATGTGTAGTAACACCTGAGAGACTTGGTCTTTGCGGTGCCGTATCATGGCTGGATGCAAAAGCTACCAACGAGCTGGATCCAAACGGACCTTGCCAGGTTATCACAAAAGAAAAAAGTGATCGATGAGAGAATCGGTGAGTACGAGGATGTTAACGAGGCTGTTCGTAAGCTTTCCCAGGGTGCTCTTGAGCATGTAACCCTGTACTCCATCATGGAAGACCCGATGACATCCTGCGGATGCTTCGAGTGTATCTGCGGTATCGAGCCATTCTCCAATGGTGTTGTTATCACCAACCGTGAGTACGCAGGCATGACTCCGCTGGGAATGACCTTCCCCGAGCTGGCAAGTATGACCGGTGGTGGAGTTCAGACCCCTGGATTCATGGGACATGGACACTTCATCTCTTCCAAGAAGTTCATGAAGGCAGAAGGCGGTATTGAACGTATCGTATGGATGCCAAAAGAACTGAAAGAGCAGGTTGCAGAGAAACTGAATGAGACAGCAAAAAGAGCTGTACGGAATCGAAAACTTTACAGATATGATCGGTGACGAGACCATCGCAGAAGATCCGGAGACACTGGTAGCATTCCTTACCGAAAAAGGCCATCCGGCACTTGGCATGGATCCAATGATGTAATTCGTATTTTACAGGCTTATCCTGTGAAAGAATAAGCAGACCGGCATGGCTTGGGAGGGGATTCCAAAGCGGAGGAGGAAGCCCTTTCCGGCACATGCCGGCAGCTGTAAAGTGATTTTCTGGAAAAAAACGGCTGACGAAGAGAAAACGGATACTTTTTGTCAGAAAATCTTGGAAAAATATCCTGGTAAATCTTGCATTCTCCGGGAAAAAACGTTAAAATAATAACAGGTGTGTCCATGAAGCGGAATATGGAGATATGCCTGTATGGAATTTTATTTTTAAGGAGGCTTTTTTTATGCCGTTTAATCGCAAACCACAAAAGTTTAATGCAGCAATTAAATCCGTTGTAATCGGCAGCGGAGACAAAACCGTAACTCTCGGCGGAGAAAACGTATTACCATTCTATGCTTTCGACGGTGAAATCAAAAACGGACCGAAGGTCGGCGTTGAAATCACAGACCTTGGTATGGAAGGAGAACCGGAAAGCGTAAAAGCATACTATGAAGGTGCAGCTACCATGGGCGAGATTGCAAAAAAGCAGCAGCTATGGAAGGTGCAGATTTCCTCTGCCTTCGTCTGGCAGGCGGAGACCCGAACGGTCTGAACAAATCGGTAGAAGAACTCATTGAGACAGTCAAAGAGGTTGCTGATGCCGTTGACGTGCCGCTTGTTGTAGAAGGATGTAAAAACGTTGAGAAGGATTCTGAACTGCTGACCAAGAGTAGCAGAGGTACTGCAGGGAAGAAACGTTCTTGTTATGTCCGCAAGAGAAGAAGATTACAAGGCAGTTGGTGCAGCCGCAGGTCTGGCATACAACCAGAAAGTCGGCGCTGAGTCCGCTGTAGATATCAACCTTGCAAAACAGCTGAATGTTGTTATGACCCAGCTCAGGTGTCAGCGCAGACAGCATTGTTATGAACGTAGGTTCTGCAGCAGTCGGATACGGATATGAGTACGTAGTATCTACTATGGACCGTATCAAAGGTGCAGCATTAGGACAGAACGACAATATGCTGCAGATGCCTATTATTACACCAATCGCTTCTGAGACATGGAATGTAAAAAGAGGCAATGGCAACAGAAGAGAATCTCCGGAATGGGGAAATCAGGAAGATACGAGGAATCTCTATGGAGATTCAGACAGCAGCCGCATCTCTGGCTTCTGGTTCTGATGCAGTTATCCTCAAACATCCACAGTCTGTTGCAACCATTTCCAAAATGATTCAGGAACTGATGTAATCAGTACGTAAGGAAGAGATTAGGAGGATAAAGAATTATGGCATTATCAGGTATTCAGATTTTTAAAAATGACCCCAAAGAAAAAAACTGTAAAGAGTGCGGATGTCCGACCTGTATGGCATTCTCCATGAAGGTTGCACAGGGCGCTATGGATATTTCAGCGTGCCCATATATGTCTGACGACGCTATGGCACAGCTTTCCGAAGCTACCGCACCGCCAATGAAGACGATCAAAGTCGGAACCGGCGACAGTGAGTACACTCTTTGGCGGAGAGACGGTCCTCTATCGTCATGAGAAAACATTTGTAAGCAAAACCCGTTATGCGGTATCTCTCTGCAGCTGCATGTCTGACGAAGAGATCGATGCAAAACTGGAAGAAGACAAAAAAGTTGATTACGACCGTATCGGTGAGCGTATGTGCGCAGAGATGCTGTATGTAAACTATGCCGGAAATGGCGTAGACAAATACGTATCTCTTGTAACGAAAGCAGCAGCAACCGGAAAAGTTCTGGTACTTGGCTGTGAGGACGCAGAAGCTGCAAAAGCTGCTCTGGAAGTATGCAAAGCAGGCAAACCGATCCTGAATGGTGCAAATGCATCCAACTATGAAGAGATGAGCAAACTTTGCCACAGAGGCAGGCGTTGTTCTCGGCGTTAGCGGCGCAAACATTGATGAGCTTCACGACACCGTAGAAGCAATCGAGAAACTCGGCAACAAGAACCTTGTTCTTGATACCACAGAAGCAACCATCAAAGAGACCTTCGCTACTACCGTACAGGTAAGACGTGCATCCTTAAAGGATACAGACCGTACCTTCGGTTATCCGTCTATTGTAAATCTGGCAAAAATCGCACAGGGCGACAGATATATGCAGCAGGCACTGCTTTCCCTGTTCACCATGAAATACGGTTCTATCATCGTTCTTGAGGAGATGGGATACGCAGAGGCACTTCCACTGTTCGGTCTTCGCCAGAACGTATTTACCGATCCGCAGAAGCCGATGAAGGTTGAGCCGGGCATCTACCCACTGAACGGCGCAGACGAAAATTCGATCTGCCTGACCACAGTAGACTTTGCCCTGACCTATTTCCTGGTATCCGGAGAGCTCGAGAGATCCGGAGTTCCGGTAAACCTTGTAATCAACGATGCAGGCGGACTTTCCGTTCTGACTTCCTGGGCAGCTGGTAAATTCTCCTCTACCTCTATCTCCAAATTCTTCAAAGAGAATGTAGAAGATAAAGTAAAATCCAGAAAAGTTATCATTCCTGGTAAAGTAGCCGTATTAAAGGGCGACATTGAGTCCAAAACTTCCTGGATGGGAAGTAATCGTTGCTCCGCTTGAGGCTGTACAGCTTGTGAAATTCATGAAAGATCTGCAGGCAAACGGAGAACTGTAATACATAAAAAAATCCGGGAGGAACTCTGGTATCCGGAAGTTTCTCCCGTGAAAAAATAATTATGGGGGATTCCCAAAAGAAAAAGGAGAAGAGATATGGCAAAATTTGTAACCATCGGCGAGAGACTTTCTGTTACAGCTCCTACTGTAAACAAAGCATTCGCAGCAAGAGATGAAGAGCCAATTTTAAAGAGAGCAAAACAGCAGCTGGATGCTGGTGCCGTTTACCTTGATGTAAACATCGGACCGGCTGAGAATGATGGAGAAGACATTATGAAATGGGCTGTAGAACTTCTGCAGAGCAACTTCGACAATGTTCCGCTTGCACTGGATACATCCAACAAAAAAGCAATTGAGGCTGGTATCTCCGTATACAACCGTTCCAAAGGAAAACCGATCGTAAACTCTGCCGATGCAGCAGGAAGAATCGGCTATGTTGACCTTGCAGCAGCAAACGATGCAATCGTTATCGCTCTTTGCAACGGCGAAGGAATCGCAAAAGATAATGACGAACGTATGATGTACTGCCAGACCCTTCTGGAAAGAGGTATGGAGCATGGCATGGAGCCGACAGATATGTGGTTCGATCCGCTGTTCCTTGTTGTAAAAGGAATGCAAGACAAACAGATGGAAGTTCTTGAGTCCATCAAGATGTTCTCTGAGATGGGTCTGAACTCCACTGGCGGTCTTTCCAACAACTCCAACGGTATGCCGAAAAACATCCGTCCGATCATGGATTCCGCACTTGTAGCTATGGCTATGATGCAGGGTCTGACCAGCGCCATCGTTAACCCGAATGACCTGAGACTGATGGAGACCATTAAATCCTGTGACGTATTCAAAGGCAACACTCTGTACGCAGATTCTTATCTGGAGCTTTAATCTTTAAATCTCGCAGGTTTTTCCCCTGATGGTGCCGCAGCGTTTGCGAAAACCTGAGGCACCATCAGGGGTTTTTCTATCTAAAAGCGGAAAAATAAAAAAGCGGAGAATATATACGACTGGGGGATTTACAGATTATGGCAAAAGTAACCTTTCGATTTGAAGAGGGAGAACCGGTAGTCACCTACGCAACCGAGGGTGAGCGCCTTCTTGAAGTAGCGCAGAGAGCAATGTGCCGATCGATGCACCGTGTTCCGGAAACGCATCGTGCGGTAAATGCCGCGTTCGTCTTGTGAGCGGTGAGCTGGATTCCAAAATAACCCGCCATATTTCTGAGGAAGAATATCAGAATGGCTGGAGACTGGCGTGCGTCAGCACCATCAGGGGCGATGTTGAAGTGGAAGTGCCGGACATTGCATCTGCTTACCGGAGCCGCATGAAAGTGGCAGACCTTAGTTCACCGAGTGAAATTGCAATTTTTGAAGATACGAAAAGAAAAAATTACAGACGCCGGCCTGGAATTGAAAAACAGCATGCAGGTGATTACAATCTCAATGGAAGAGCCTACTCTGGATGATACGATGCCGGATAACGAGAGAGTAACCTGGGCTGTACAGGCAGCGACGGGGCTTGACCGGGTACGGATTCCGTACTCTGTACTGAAAAAATGCCGGATGTCCTTCGGGAATCCCATTTTCAGGCACAGTGTGTCGTCCGGGTTACGGCAAATGACGTCTTTTTATACGATATGCTTCCAATGGAAGCAAAAGCAGTGGTCGGTGGTCTCGTTGTCGACATCGGAACAACGACAGTTTCTGCACTGATCGTGGATATGCTGAGCGGAGAAATCCTGGCAAAAGCCTCTTCCGGAAACGGACAGATCCGGTATGGTGCGGATGTTATCAACCGTATCATTGAATCCCAGAAACCGGGAGGCCATGAAAGACTGCAGAATGCAATCATCAAAGAAACCTTAAACCCGATGATTTCCAACATGTGCCGCGCAGCGAAAATCAGCAGTCAGCAGATTTACCGTGCGGCGATTGCCGGAAACACTACCATGGAGCATCTGATGATGGGCATCAATGCAGATCCGCTTCGGATGGAGCCGTATATTCCGGCCTTCTTTAAAAACAAACTCACTGTTTGCATCGGACGTCAATCTTGCGATTCATCCGGACGCCCATATCATTCTGGCACCGAACATCGGAAGCTATGTGGGCGGAGATATTACTGCCGGCACTTTGGTCAGCATGATCTGGAACCGGCCGGAGATGAGTCTCTTCATTGACCTTGGTACCAATGGCGAGCTTGCATTTGGAAACTCTGACTTCATGATGAGCTGTGCATGTTCCGCAGGACCGGCCTTCGAGGGCGGCGATATCAGCTGTGGTATGCGTGCGACGGACGGTGCGATTGAAAAATGTACGATCGATCCGGAGACGATGGAACCTTCGTACCATGTTATCGGAGATGAGGGAACGAAGACCGATTGGTCTTTGCGGTTCCGGAATCATCGATGTAATTGCAGCGCTGTTCCGTGCGAAGATGGTCAATCCGAAGGGTAAATTTATCCGGGAAGGAAAACGGATCCGCCACGACAAATATGGAATGGGAAGCTATGTGATCGCATTTGAAGAGGAAGCCGGAAGCGTCCGCGACGTTGAGATTACAGAAGTAGATATCGACAATTTTATCCGTGCCAAGGGCGCGATTTTCTGAGCGAGCCGTACGATGCTGAACTATCTGGACATGGATGTATCCATGATCGAGGAAGTATATGTAGCGGGCGGTATCGGAAGCGGCATCAACATGAAAAATGCCGTTACCATCGGTATGTTCCCGGACATCCCGCTGGAAAAATTCCATTACATTGGTAACTCTTCCCTGACCTGTGCGTACTCAACGCTTTTATCGCCAGCAGCAGAGAAGAAAACGTATGCGGTTGCCCGGAACATGACATATCTGGAACTCTCTACGGTACCAACCTATATGGATGAATTTGTAGCGGCCTGCTTCCTGCCGCACACGGACACGACGATGTTCCCGTCTGTGGGAAGCATAAAACGGAAGCAGAACTTTCTGTTACGATTCAAGGTGAAACACATGTGGTTTTGCTTTGAATTGTGGCGAACCTTTTTGAGAGGAATTGGATTTACATGGCAGTAGACTTAAATTACGAAAAAGACAGCAAAGAGCGTATTCCGTATGAGCATTATCTGGAAGTGTATCAGAATGCAGATCCAAAAGAGATTTCCAGCCGGTGTGACGTTCCGTATGATGCGGAAAAACAGGAGTTTACGGTATCCCTGATGGGTGTTTCCTACCGGATTTCGTGGCCGGAGTACAACGTATTTCATATTGGAGATGATGGAAGTGTTTCGCCGATAATTGGCTGGTATCCACTCGAGAAAAAAACCGAATGCAAAAATTCTGGTGCTGCGCTATCTGACCGAGGGCGGAGCTGCCCCATCCACCGGAAAATTTTTGACGTACCGGGAGATTCCGTGGGGAGAAGTTTATTTTAAACAGTTCCAGGGAAGATGTCTGTTCCGTCTTGCGTTTGGCTTTGGCGGAAAGCTGGATGCATTCCGTGAGATCATGGAACGTGTCGGCGCTCAGGCGATTTCATCCGGTGATGTCGGATATGAGCTGGAGTTTATGAAAGGGCTTTTTGTACGACTGATTTTATGGGCAGGAGATGATGAGTTTCCGCCGTCCGCGCAGATCCTCTTTTCGGACAATTTCCCGGCTGCATTTACGCAGGGAGAGGATATGGCGGTTGTGGGAGATGTCACAATTGATATGCTGAAGGCTCTGGCTGCAAAATAGTTATGGTTTGAGGCCATCAGGATGGCTTCTGGATCGAAAAAAAATAAGCGGAGGAAAATAACATGGGATTTTCAACAGTACCTTGCAATGAGTTTGTAGAAGTGCTCGGTTCCAAAGCACCGGTTCCGGGCGGCGGCGGAGCTTCTGCACTGGTTGGCGCTGTCGGCACAGCGCTTGGCAACATGGTTGGTGCGCTGACAGTAGGTAAAAAGAAATACGCGGATGTCGAAGAGGAAATGAAAGAGCTGATGGCGAAAGCAACCACGCTTCAGGACGAACTGCTTCACCTGATCGAGCGCGATGCGGAAGTGTTCGAACCGCTCTCCAAAGCATACGGCATGCCGCGCGAGACAGAGGAGGAGAAGGCAGAAAAAGCAAGAGTCATGGAGATTGTGCTGAAGGATGCCTGCTCTGTTCCAATGGAAATTATGGAAAAATGCTGCGAAGCAATCGACCTGATCGTAGAATTTGCAGCAAAAGGTTCTGCACTTGCGATCAGTGACGCAGGTGTTGGCGCAACATTCTGCAAAGCAGCCTTAGAGGGTGCTTCCCTGAACGTATACATCAACACCAAATCCATGAAAAACCGGGAATACGCAGAAGAGCTGAATCAAAAAATGCGATGAGATGCTTGCGGTTTATACCGTAAAAGCAGACGGAATTTTCCAGAACGTACTGGGAAGACTGAAAGCCTGAAAACAAACGGCCAGAGAAGCTTCCCGGCAGCAAGCGGGTTGCAAAAGGAGTTCTCTTTGACCGAAAAGAAAAGCGGAGGATAAAAAAATGGCAAAACAGTTATTAGGAAAAGAAGTAACCGCAGCATTAAATGAGAAGATCAAAGCAAATGTAGCAGAGCTGGAGGCAAAAGGAGTAAAACCAACCCTCGGAATCATCCGTGTCGGAGAGAGAGAGGATGACCTTTCCTACGAAAGAGGAGCAACCAAACGCTGTGAGACCTTAGGCGTTGCATACGAGAAATACCTTCTCCCGGCAGACGTTACCCAGGAAGAGCTGATGGCTACCATCGATAAAGTAAACAAAGACGATTCCATCCACGGCGTTCTGATTTTCCGTCCGCTTCCGAAACATCTCGATGAGGCAGCAGTCATCAAAGCACTCTCCCCGGAGAAGGACGTAGACGGTATCACAGACGGTTCCATGGTAGGCGTATTCGCCGGAACAAAACAGGGCTTCCCGCCGTGTACTCCGCAGGCCTGCATGGAGATCCTCGACCACTACGGCATCGACTGCACCGGTAAAAAGCCGTTGTCGTAGGCCGCAGCCTCGTTGTAGGAAAACCGGCAGCCATGATGCTGTTAAAGAAAAAATGCAACCGTAACCATCTGCCATACCAGAACGAAAGACATGCCGTCTGTAGTCAAAGAGGCAGATATCGTGATCGTAGCAGCAGGCCGTGCAGGTGTTGTGGATGATACTTACCTGCGTGCAGGCCAGACCGTTATTGATGTCGGAATCAACGTAAACGAAGAAGGAAAAACTCTGCGGAGACGTTGCATACGCAAAAGCTGAGCCGATCGTTGAGGCAATCACACCGGTTCCAGGCGGTGTAGGATCCGTTACCACATCTGTTCTGGTCGGCCATGTGGTAGAGGCTGCCATGAGAAAAACAGCTGATCATAGGCTGAAGATAAGAATGTGACAGAAAAAAAAAGGCACTGTGCGTCCGAAAAAAGGGCGGCGGTGCCTTTTTTGCATGCGCGGCAGTGCAGTTTTGGTGATAGGAGAGGGGGCCGGCTCATAGAATATAACAGTACATAGCAACAAAGATCAAAAGGGGGACAACAGCGCATGGATGCATATTCAGTATACCGCGATATTCAGAAACGAACGAAGGGCCAGTTCCTGATCGGAGTGGTGGGGCCTGTACGGACGGGAAAGTCCACCTGATCCGCCGTTTCCTGGAGGTGCTGGCACTGCCGTATCTTTCGGAAAAGGAACAGGCGGAGGTACGGGATGCCCTGCCTTTAAGCGGGGAGGGAAAGACGATCACAACGGTGGAGCCGAAATTTGTGCCGAAAGATGCCGTGGAGCTGCAGCTTGGGGAGGGCGATCCGATCCGGCTGCGACTGATCGACTGCGTCGGTTTTCTGGTGCCGGACGCGGCGGGAAATCTGGAAAATGAGAAGGAGCGGATGGTGAAAACACCGTGGTCCGAGCAGGCGATTCCGTTCCGGGAGGCGGCGGAGATCGGTACGAAGAAGGTGATCGCAGAACATTCCACGATCGGTCTTATGGTGACGTGCGACGGATCGTTCGGCGAGCTGCCGCGGGAAAATTTTCTGCAGGCGGAGGAACGGACCGTTGCGGAGCTCAAAAAGCAGGGAAAGCCCTTCCTGATTCTTGTGAATGCGAAAAAACCGTACCGGGAGGAGACACAGCGGCAGGTAAAGGAGCTTGAAACAAAATTCGGCGTGGCAGCGATGGCGGTGAACTGCGACCAGCTCCGCAAAGAAGATATTCTGCATATGCTCGAAAAGGTGCTGTATGAGTTTCCGCTTCAGCAGATGGAATTTTATATTCCCAAATGGGTGGAGCTCCTTGCCGATGACCATCCGCTGAAGGCAGAGCTGCTGCAGAAGATCCGTGAGATGTGCAGGGAAAAGACGCGCCTGAAGGATGCAGTGGGCGGAAAAACAGCGATTGCCAGTCAGTATGTCAGCCAGACACTGCTGCAGTCGATGGATCTTGCGAGCGGTACGGTGAAGGTGCGGATTGAGGTGAAAGAGCAGTATTATTATGGAATGCTGAGTGTACTTGCCGGCGTGGAGATCAAAGGCGAGTATGATCTGGTGCAGACGATCCGCGAGCTGTCGGCACAGCGGGAAGAGTACCGCAAGGTAGAGGACGCGATTCATGCGGTGCGCGGATGCGGCTACGGCGTCGTGATTCCGGGGAGGGAGGAGATTCAGCTGGAGGAGCCAGCCGTGATCCATCAGGGAAACAAATACGGCGTGAAAATTAAATCGGTGAGCCCGTCGATTCATATGATCAAGGCCAACATCGAGACGGAGATTGCGCCGATCGTCGGAAGTGAGCAGCAGGCGGAGGATCTGATCGCCTATATCAAAGAGAGCGCAAAGAGCCCGGAGGGAATCTGGAATACCAACATTTTCGGCAAATCCGTCGAGCAGCTCGTTGACGACGGCATCCGCAGCAAAATCGCCCAGATCACCGAGGACGGCCAGGCAAAACTCCAGGATTCCATGCAGAAAATTGTCAACGACAGCCGGGGCGGAATGGTGTGTATTATCATTTAATACAAAAGCTGTTCGAATATTTTTGAGTAATTGTGCAATAATACTTGAAAAGCGAACCAAAATAGCGTATAATCCGAATTGTGAAAAGAAAAGAAGAAAAATGTAACTTCCTGGAATGTTCGATGATCTCATTATTTTGAACCTACATTTACTTTAAACGGGAGGCTTATTATTGTCATGTGGATGTCAGGCCACCCTGGAAACAGACGTCAGTGGAAGGCAGAAATGATGACTGCGGCTACCCACCTAGCTTGCGTTGCTAGGAGTCAAAGTATGGGAAACGGCATTCCGGGGTTACAAAAGAGAAAAAAAAAAGAGAATCATGAAAATGGTTCTCTTTTATACGTTACATACAACCAAAAAGGAGAAGGAACATGAAAAAACAGGGTTTTGGAACAACAAAAGACGGAAAAGAAGCATTGCTCTACACGCTCTCCAATAAAAACGGAATGGAAATCAGTGTAACCGATTACGGCGCACATCTGGTATCGGTTCTCGTTCCGGATAAAGATGGAAAGAAGAGAGACGTTGTCCTTGGATTTGACTCCGTAACCGGCTATGAGACCGACGGAAGCCATTTTGAGCCACCATCGGAAGAAACGGAAACCGTATCGCGGGAGCAGCATTTGAACTGCACGGAAAAACATACCAGCTGGCAAAAATGAGAACAACAACAACCTGCACAGCGGCCCGGACGGATACGATTACCGCCTCTGGAACGTAGAAGAGGCGGATGACAGTGCCGTTACCTTCGTTCTGATGAGCCAGGACGGAGACCAGGGATTCCCGGGAAACTTTGAAGTGTCCGTTACGTATACCCTGACCGATGAGAACGCCGTAGAAATCCACTATGAGGGAAGCTGCGATCAGGATACCGTTGTCAACATGACAAACCACAGTTACTTCAACCTGGCAGGCCACGATGCCGGATCTATTGAGAACCAGACACTTGTCTTAAAAAGCGGAGCAGTTCAGCCCGGTGATCGATTCTGCATCCATCCCGACCGGCGAGCATGCACCGGTACAGGGAACCCCGATGGATTTCACCAGAGAGAAAGCAATCGGAGCAGAGATCGAAGCAGATTTCGAACAGCTCAAACTGACCGGCGGCTACGACCACAACTTTATCCTGACAAGGCTGTCGAGGGAAGCATTGAGCTGATGGCAGTCGCATCCTGCAAAGAGAGCGGCATCACCATGGAAGCCTTCACGGATCTGCCATGCGTTCAGTTCTACGCCGGAAATTTCATTGCTCCGGTTACCGGAAAGAATGGGGTATTCTATGACAAACGCAACGGCTTCTGCCTGGAATCTCAGTATGTGCCGAATGCCATCAACCAGGAGGGTGAGGGAGAAACCGATCCTCGAGGCAGGCGATACTTACGACACCACAACCGTATACAAATTCATTTTCTAAGATCCTATTTTATAGCAATCCCCGAAAATAATGCAAAAATTCAGCACCGCAGAGCGTGAATTACTGCGTCACAGATTTTCGTCGTACCTCGGTACGCCTTCAAATCTGTTCCTTGCAATTCGCGCTCTGCAGCACTGCCTTTTTTGCATTATTTTCGGGTCTTAAGAGAAACAGCATAAAAAAGCTCCCTTTCTGCAGCATCCTGTGAAAACAGGAGCGCAGGCGGGGAGCCTTTTTATGGGAAAATATGCAGAAAACGAATTCTGAAAAAACAGAAAAAGAAAAAGACCCTGTTTTCGAATCCAACAGAATCTTACCAGTTATGTCATATTCTTTTCAGAGGTGGGTAACCGCTTCGCCATCTGAATCAACCTGCAAGCGGAATAGCAGACACCTTTAAGCGGAGGATGGCGCCTGACAAAGAACAGGCGAAACCAGAATCTGAAACGGTTTACCCGGCCGTTTAATGCAATGCATAAATCTCGCTCGAAGGTTTCTAAAAATCTAATCGAAAATTTTCAGACATTCCATATCCCATAATAGTCTTTGAATGGAAGCTTTCATCGGAAGCATCAACCCTATGCATACAGAGCAGGTTTCCTGACTTACAGATCATCGTTCCACATTCCTTCTCATATGTTGCGGACATACAATGGATTTGTTATGCTTCACTCCCTGATTACAGTGACCGGATCGCCCAGGAATCTCACCTGAATTCCCTCTCTCACCAAAAGACGGATCTTCTTTTGATGCACTCTGGATGTTGATATGAAATTTATACACAACTGTACTATATACCATAGGGCGGTATTTGTCAAGGAAAAATTTGCAAAAAGAAAAGGAATCGGACAAAAAGCCGTGTGCATAGAATGAGATATGAAGAGAAAAAATGATAAATTGGAATTGATACTGTTAGGAGTGGGGATTCTCCTGCTGCTGTTATTGTTTGTTGTGAAGAGCCGTCTGATGCGCCGGAAGAGACAGCGACAGCAGAAAGCAGGACGGAGACGATGGAAGGCAAAAAGCAGGAGGAGACGATACAGAACATGGAACAGGAAAACGCGGCTTTTCTAAACAGTAAAAAGGAAGAACAAAAAGAAACAACGGCAGACGGACCGGTGCAGATCCGTGTCCTTCTGACGGACTGCGGAAAGCTGGGATACGCACAGAAACAGGTGTCCCTGCGTGGAAACGCAAGTCTTTCCATGAACGACGGCGCATACATAGCTTCCCCGCAGGAGACGATCTGTGTGACGGAACAGGAATGCGGGGAAGTTGTGCATGTGGTGCCGGCCGATGAGACGGCGGGAACGGCGGTTTCCCTGACGGGAAAGCCGGAGGACGAGACGGTTTATCCGGGAAGTTTTGTCATTTATAAAAGCGAAGAGGGACTTCTCGTTGTAAATGAACTTGATCTGGAAATGTATCTTCGGTATGTCGTGCCGAGTGAGATGCCGTCCTCCTATGAAAAGGAGGCATTAAAAGCACAGGCGGTCTGTGCGAGAACGTATGCGTGTGCCAGGATTCGTGAAAAAACGTGGGAGAACTACCACGCGGATGTAGACGACAGCGTGGAAAGCCAGGTCTACCACAATATGGAAGCGCAGCCGGAGACAGACGCTGCGGTGGCGGAGACAGAAGGAAAAATCATCACCTGCGGCGGGGAACCAATTCAGGCGTATTTTTTCAACCTCCTGCGGGAAGACGAGTACGGATGAAGTGTGGAATACGGCGGAGACGGCAGAATATCTGAAGAGCGTGACGGTAGGCGGGGAGAAGCAGGAACCGGAGACGGAGGAGGCGTTTGCATCGTTTATCACCAAAAAGGGACAGCACAAGTCTGGAAGTGGAGGACGGCTGGTACCGCTGGCAGGTGACGATTCCGGCGGATGTGCTGTCAGAACGGGCAGCGGATCAGAAAATCGGGGAGATCACGGGGATTGAGGTGCGGCGGCGGTCAGAGGGAGGTGCGGCAGAAACCGTCCGTATCGAGGGGAAAAAGGATCCATGGAAATCGAGGGAGAGTATCAGATCCGAAAGTTCCTCTCGGCGAAAGGCTGGCCGATTCAGAAAAAATGACGGAACTGTAAGCTGTGAGATGGATCTGCTTCCGAGTGCCTGCTTTATCGTGGTTCCGGAAAAAGAAGGGGAAACGGCTGTCTCCTTTACATTTTACGGCGGCGGCTACGGCCACGGCGTCGGCATGTCACAGAACGGTGCGAAACATCTGGCAGAGCAGGGAAAATCGTATGAGGAGATTCTCCGCTATTTTTACCAGAACATTGAAATCGGCGACTGCCGTTCCCTTTTTTAAAAAAATCACCGAAAACAGATTTTTTGTGCTATAATGGGCGAAAGTGAAAACAGTTAGAAAATGATGAGGAGAGAAACATGGCGACAATCAAGGACATAGCGGCACGCGCCGGCGTTACGGCGACGACGGTTTCCCGCGTGATCAACAACCGCGGATACATCAGTGAAGAGACAAGAAAAAAAGTAACGCAGGCGATGCAGGAGATGAATTACCAGCCGAATGAGCTGGCGCGTTCCCTGGCAAAAGCGCATTCCAATACGATCGGGGTTATCGTTCCGCACATCTCGCACCCGTTTTTCAGTAAAATGATCAGTGCACTCGAGAGCGCGGCGGCAAAGCGGGGCTACAAGATTCTGCTCTGCAACTCGAAAGATCAGCCGGAGAAAGAAACCGAATATCTCGATATGTTCATCTCCAACCGTGTAACCGGCGTTGTGATGGCAAGCCGCGATGTGCAGATTGAAAAGTTTCATGATCTGAAAATTCCGATCGTCAATTTCGAGCGAGAGGAAAATACGGAGGCCATTACGATCCAGTGTGACAACGAGCAGGGAGGAGCGCTTGCAGCATCGCATCTTGCGGACTGCGGCTGCCGCCATCTGCTTCATTTCGGCGGAATCGTCGGAAGAGATATGCCGGCGGACCGGCGTGCGGATGGATTCCTGCGTGTCTGCCGGGAGCGGGGGATTGAAGGGGAAGTTCTTTTGAGTGACCGCTTAAGCTACGGCTCCATGCACTATGAATCCTATATTGAAAAGGGCCTTCTGGAGCACCCGGAGACGGACGGCATTTTTTGCAAGCAGTGACCTGATTGCCGCACAGGTACTCCAGTGCCTTTATGCCATGGGAAAACGGGTGCCGGAGGATATTAAAGTTGTCGGGTTTGATGACACTGTGATCGCCGGGATTACCACGCCTTCCATCACGACGATCCATCAGCCGATTGAGGAAATGTCGGAGCTTTCCATTGCGTATATCGACCGGAGAAGAAAGGGGGAGAGATGGTGCCGAATGTGACGACCATGCCGGTGAGCCTTGTGGTGCGCGATTCGGCGTGAAACAAAAACGAAAAAGAAAACTCTGCGGAAAAAAGAAACCGCGGAGTTTTTTTCTGCCCTGCGGTAAACGATAGACAGAAAAATGGTAAAAAGACAAAGAAAAAGGCTGAAATTTGTTGAAAAATACAGTATGTAAACGGTTGACATATAATTGCGGCAACGGTATACTGCAAGTGAAAAGAAACGTAACACAGAATTATCCGTTACCGGAACGCTGTGACAGGATAAAAGAATACGATAAAGGAGAACGAACAACATGACAGTGGAATATCAGAGAAGACTCGAAAAACACTACGATGAGCTGAAATGGCTCTACTGCGAGCTGTATCCGAACGGACAGGGAAGATTTGAAGAGCTCTGTGCGAGCATGGAGCAGTGGTACAAAGAGCGGAATAAAAAATGGAAAGCGCTGGATCGGAAAAGAGAAAAACAGAAAGACTGGTACAAGAGCCAGAAAATGCTCGGTATGATGCTGTACATCGACGCATTCGCAGATAACATCAGCGGCCTTGAGAAGAAGCTGGATTACTTAAAAGAGTGCAACGTCAACTACCTGCATCTGATGCCGTTCCTTGCAACTCCGAAGGGAAAGAGCGACGGCGGCTATGCGGTTGCCGATTACCGTACCGTACAGCCGTCCCTTGGAACGATGGAAGATCTGGCTGCCCTCTCTGAAAAATGCCATGACCAGAGCATGAGCCTTTGTATGGATTTCGTTATGAACCACACTTCCGAGGATCATGAATGGGCAAAACGTGCTCTTGCCGGTGAAAAAGAGTACCAGGACCGTTACTTTTTTTTCGACAACTACGATATTCCGTCCGAATATGAAAAGACCTGTCCGCAGGTATTCCCGACAACGGCACCGGGCAACTTTACCTGGAGAGAGGACTGCCATAAATTTGTCATGACAACGTTCTACCCATACCAGTGGGATCTGAACTATGCGAACCCGATTGTCTTCTAATGAGATGGTAAACAATATGCTCTATCTCGTCAACCAGGGAATCGATATCGTCCGCATTGATGCCGTTCCATACATCTGGAAACAGCTCGGCACCACCTGCCGTAACCTGCCGCAGGTACATACCATTGTCCGCATGATGCGTATGATCACCGAGATCGTCTGCCCGGGCGTTCTGCTGCTCGGCGAGGTTGTCATGGAGCCGGAAAAGGTTGTTCCGTACTTCGGAACACTGGAGAAACCGGAGTGCCATATGCTGTACAACGTAACGACGATGGCATCCACCTGGCACACGGTTGCAACGGCGGATACCCGCCTGCTGAAACATCAGATGGATATTGTGACGAGACTGCCGAAGGACTATGTCTTCCTGAACTATCTGAGATGCCACGATGATATCGGCTGGGGCCTCGATTACGAATGGCTGAAACAGTTCGGCATCGCCGAGGCACCGCATAAAAAATATCTGAATGATTACTTCCGCGGCTATGTGGAGGGAAGCGATGCAAGAGGAGAGCTCTATAACGACGATCCTGTTCTGCAGGATGCGCGTCTCTGCGGAACGACGGCTTCTCTCTGCGGTCTTGAGGCGGCAGGCTTTGAGCAGAATGAAGAGAAGATGGCACAGGCCATCCAGAGAATCGAAATGCTGAATGCATACCTCTTCATCCAGTCCGGTATTCCGGTCATCTACAGCGGTGACGAGATCGGCCAGGTCAACGATTACTCCTACAAGGAGAGCGAGGACTACGACCGCAGATCCGACAGCCGTTATATTCACCGCGGCCACTTCCGCTGGGATCTGGAACCGGAGAAGGATAAAAAAAGGAACGGTACAGAATCGGATTTTTGCTTCGATGAAAAGATGGAAGAGCTCAAATTCAAATATCGTCCGTTCGATGGGGAGGCGGATGTCTGGACCGAGGAAACGTATGATACCGCGCTTCTCTGTGTCTGCAGAAAATCCGGCAATGAGATGGTAACGGGTCTCTTTAACTTCAGCAATGAAGACCGCACGGCCTGGATCGATATGGGTGAGTTCACCTGGAAGGATCTGTTTACCGGCGAGAAACGTGTTCTGCGCGGCGTTCCGGTTCCGGCACGCGGTTACGCATGGTATTACCGGAAATGGAATTGAAATCCCTTGCGAAGGAAAGAAAAGTATGATATGCTTTGTAGGCTATCCTGAAGTACGATATATGTGCAAGAATGGGATAGATTCACGAAAACAAAGAAAAGGCGGTTTTGCCAGATGATAAAAACAATCCGCGGTTTTATGAAGCGCCTGAATGAGGACCATGTCGGTGCTTATGCAGCGCAGAGCGCGTATTTCATTCTTCTTTCCTTTATTCCGTTTGTTCTTCTGGTTGTTACGCTTGTAAAATATACGCCGCTGACACGCGACGATGTTTACAGCGTTCTGATCAATATGCTGCCCACGGAGTTCCAGAGCTACGTGGGCGGTATTGTAAATGAGATCTTTTATCAGTCCGTTGCCTATATGCCGATTACGATCATCACAACGCTGTGGTCGGCGGGAAAGGGCATTGCGGCGCTGACAAACGGGCTGAACAGCATTTATCACGTAACAGAGACACGTAATTACATCATCAACCGGCTGCGGGGCATGGCATATACCTTGATATTTGCCGCTGCATTCCTCACCAGTCTGGTGCTTCTGGTCTTCGGAACCCGCATTCAGAATAAGCTGACGGAACATCTGCCGATGGTGGCGCGCGTGACATCCTCTATCATGGGCATGCGTACCCTGATTACGACAGGCGTGCTGGCGGTTCTGTTCCTGGTGCTGTATAAATGCATTCCAAAACCGGAAGGCGAGCTTTAAGAGCCAGTGCCCGGGCGCACTGATCTCATCCCTTGCCTGGTCTATTTTTTCCCTTGCATTTTCCATGTACCTCGACATTGCGCTTGCAGCGTCCAATATGTACGGCAGTCTGACGATGATCGTGTTTATCATGATCTGGATGTATTTCTGCATGTGGATCCTTCTGATCGGCGCGGAGATCAACGCGTATTTTGAGGATAAACTGCGGAAACTGCAGAACGCGGCGATCGAGCATTTTATGGAAAATAAAGAGACAAATAAAGAAGCGGGAAAATAATGGCTTGACATCCTGGGGTCAAGACGGTACAATAAACATTGTTTATGAAAGTTTTATAAATAATCTAACAGGAAAAATGCTGTGAAGATGTTCAGAGAAATATTTTTTCCGCCAGAGAGAGGGAGTCATCGGCTGTAAGCTCCTTCAGGTTCAGGAATATTTCAAATTTCGCATTGGAGCAGATGTCCGGAACGCATAGCAGGATACTGGAAATGCAAGTAGGGGACAGACGTTTGGTGTACGTTACAGCACCGGTTATGAGTGTCTGCAGGAAGTATCTGCAGAAATCAGGGTGGTACCGCGAAATTTCAGATCTCGTCCCTTTGTGGGGCGGGGTCTTTTTGTGAGCAACGAGCCAGGCAGCCATGCTTGCATGGATATCTGGCGACTGCCACGAAAATCAGATGCTCCGCTGTTTGCAGCGGGGTATCTGACTGTTTTTCACATTTACCATCAAACAAGCAAGAAAAAAAGAAAGTAGGAGAGTCAAATGCAGGAAAAAAGTGTATTAACCGGCCATCTGTCTGAATTAAAACAGAAGATTGAAAATGGACTGGAAGAGCTGAAAAGCTCCAAAGAACTGGATGAATTTAAGAGCGAGTATCTGGAAGGAAAGAAAAGTAAGATCAGCGGGTTGATGAAAGAAATGAAAAACATTGCCCCGGAAGAGCGCGCAAACTACGGTAAATCCGTCAATGAGTTAAAAGAGTGGGCGCTTGGCCGCTTCCAGAAAGTGGAAGAGGAGATGAAAGAGCGCGAGCTGCAGAAGAAATATGAGTCCGAGAAAATCGACCTGACCCTTCCGGCAGAAGAGACAGCGATCGGAAACCTTCATCCGGTTACCCTGATCCGCAAACAGCTCATCGACATCTTTGCAGGCATGGGCTTTGAGGTATACGAGGGAAGAGAAATCGAGACCGATTACTACAACTTTACTGCACTGAATACACCACAGGATCACCCGGCAAGAGATATGCAGGATACCTTCTATCTCTCCCGGAATTCCTGCTTCGTACCCAGACATCGGCAGGCCAGATTCATGTCATGGAAAACAAAAAGCCGCCGATCAAGATCCTTTCCCCGGGACGTGTTTTTCGGTCTGATGACGACGCAACCCATTCTCCGATGTTCCATCAGATGGAGGGACTCGTTGTCGACAAAAACATCACCCTCTGCGACCTGAAAGGAATGCTCGACGTACTCGTACAGAAGATCTACGGCGAGGGAACCACAACCCGTCTCCGTCCGTCTTACTTCCCGTTCACGGAGCCGTCCGTTGAGGTAGACTGCAGCTGCTTCGCCTGCGGCGGAAAAGGATGCAGCCTCTGCAAGGGAACCGGCTGGATCGAGGTCCTTGGAGCAGGTATTGTAAACAAACGCGTGCTGGAGAACTGCGGCATTGATTCAGAAGAATACAGCGGCTTCGCTTTTGGCATCGGCCTGGAGCGTATCGCCATGCTGAAATACGGAATCAACAACATCAAACTGTTATTCGGTTCCGATCTGCGGGTTTTAAATCAGATTAACGAGAAATAAAGACGAAACAGTTTGAATTTGGAGGTTTAATATGTTAGTACCGTTAAGTTGGCTGAAAGAATATGTAGATATCGATGTTACCCCGGAAGAACTGGAGAAAAAACTGTTCGACGGCGGTTTTGAAGTAGAAGAGCGTTATCAGGTGGGAAAAAGACATCAGCAATGTTGTTGTCGGTCTGGTGGAGGGCTGCGAGCCGATCCCGGAGACCCATCTTCATGTGTGCCAGGTAAATGCAGGAGAACACGGCACCATGCAGATCTGCTGCGGCGCAGACAACGTGCGCACCGGCGGAAAATTCCCGGTTGCCCTTCCTGGCGCTTCTGTTTATGCAACAGCAAAAGATCATAAGACCATCGAGGGTGTTATGACCATCAAAAAGGAAAATTAAGAGGATATGAGTCCTGCGGAATGCTCTGCTCCGGCGTGGAGCTCGGCCTTACCGAGGATCTGTACCCGGGCGCAGGCTACAACGGACTGCTTGTTCTGCCGGAAGATGCCGAGCTTGGCGCAGATGTCAAAGAGCTGACAGGTCTTGACGACTGGATCTTTGATATCTCCCTGACTGCAAACAGACCGGACTGCCAGAGTATCCTCGGTATCGCAAGAGAAGTATCGGCGATGCTGGAAAAACCTTTAAAAATGCCGGCAACCGATTACAACGAGACGGATGTGGAAAAAAGAAGGCTTCTCTGTCCGCGTGGAAGCTCCGGAACTCTGCCCGCGTTACAGCGCTCATTACGTATATGACGTAAAAATCGGAGAGTCCCCGGCATGGATGAAACGCCGTCTGGCGCTCCTCGGCATGTCCGCAATCTCCAACGTGGTTGATATCACAAACTACGTCTTAAAAGAGATCGGTCAGCCGATGCATGCCTTTGACTGCTCTTATCTGGAAGGCAATGAAATCTGTGTCAGAAGAGCAAAAGAAAATGAAAAGATTGTGACCCTCGATGAGCAGGAATACACAATGAATGAGAACAACCTCGTGATCTGCGACGGCGTAAAACCGGTTGCACTTGCCGGTGTCATGGGAGGCTTAAACTCCGAGATCCGCGACACGACAGAGGCTGTTATGTTTGAGTCCGCAAAATTCGCACGCGACAACGTCAGAAAGACAGCCCGTGCGCTTGGAAAAGCGACGGATGCCAGTGCAAGATATGAGAAAGGCGTGGACGAGTATTCAACCGTACTTGGTATGAAACGTGCCCTGCATCTGATGGAAGAGCTTGGCTGCGGTAAAGTTTCCCGTACCCATTTCGATGTGAACACCGGAAACTCCATCGATCCGACTCCGATGACTGTCAGTGTCAGCAAAGTAAACGGCGTACTCGGTATCGAAGTTCCGGAAGCAGAGATTCTCCGCATTATGAAAAACCTGAACTTTGCACCGGAAATCAACGGCGATGAGCTGACCATCCAGGTTCCGGCTTACCGTGAGGATATGCTGCCGGAGGGAGAGAACGATGTCGAGCGCTATCCGGACGTGGCAGAGGAAGTCATCCGTATGTACGGCTACGATCACGTAACCGATACCTTCCTTTCCGCTGCACAGGTAACGATGGGCGGCTACAATGAAGAGCAGAAAGGCGAGCTGGCACTGAAGAATACCTTATGCACCATGGGTATCTACGAGTGCATGCATTACTCCTTCTTCTCCCCTGCAGATCTGGATCTTTTGAAACTGCCGGCAGATGCAAAAGAGAGAAATGCCATCGAGATCATCAACCCGATCAACCAGGATCTGTCCCTGATGCGTACCACACTGGCAGCTTCCATGCTGAATGCCATTTCCAGAAATGAGAAACAGGGCACCCTTGAAGGAAGACTGTTCGAGGTAGCAAGCATCTACATTCCGGAGTCCCTGCCGCTGACATCCTACCCGGATGAGAGAAAAGTTCTCTGCGTCGGAACCTTCGGAAACAACGAGAGCTTCTTCACGATGAAGGGCATCGCCAACACCATCGCCGAGAGCATGGACATTGAGTTCACCTACGAGCCGGTTCAGAAATCCTTCCTGCATCCGTATCAGGCAGTGAAAGTACTCTGCGAGGGTACAGAAATCGGATACTTCGGAAAAGCAGCATACGATATCCAGAACGAGCTGAGCATGCGTACTTCCGCTTACATCATGGAGCTTGACTTAAAAGAGCTCTCCAGATGGTACGGCAAAAAACGCACCTTCCAGCCGATCTCCAAATTCCAGGAGGAGAAACGTGACCTGGCATTTGTCATGGACAAAAACATCAGCTGCGGCGATGTAGAGAACTGCATCCGCGAGGCAAACAAATACGTAAAAGAGATCCGTCTGTTCGATGTTTACGAGGGCGGCCAGATTCCGGAAGGCAAGAAGAGCATGGCGTTCACCGTCACCTTTGCACCGAAGGAAGAAGCATTTGACTTCGAAAAAAAAGTACAGAAATTTGTCGAGAAGATCTGCAAGAAACTGCAGAATGAGTTCAACATCGAACTGAGAGGCTGATTTTTTATGAAACTTTATATCATGCGCCACGGCGAAACCGCGTGGAACGTAGAAGGCAGACTGCAGGGCCAGTCGGACACCGAGCTGAATGAGAACGGTGTCCGTCTGGCGAAAGTGACGGCGGAAGGACTGAAAAATATCCCGTTTGACCTTGGAATTTCCAGTCCACTGCGCCGCGCAAAGCACACGGCAGAGCTCGTCCTTGCGGGCAGAAATGTGCCGCTTACGACCGACGACCGCCTGATGGAGCTTTCCTTTGGCTCCTGGGAAGGGCTTGGATGCCGGGCAAACAATTTTGAGATTCCGTCTGAACACTTCAACGATTTTTACAGAGATCCGTTCCACTTCCGCCCGGCAGGAGACGGAGACGATCCAGGAGGTCTGCGACCGGGCGGAAGCGTTCTATCATGAGCTGACTGCAAAACCGGAGCTCAGGACAAGACGATCCTGATCGCCACCCACGGCTGCTGCATGCGCGCGCTGCTGCGCAATGTCTATGAAGACAAGAACGACTTCTGGCACGGCGGCGTGCCGTACAACTGTGCGGTCAGCATCATCGAAGTACAGAACGGTGTTTCCACGCTGCTTGCGGATAATAAAATCTATTATGATCCGTCGGACTGCGTAAACTTTTATAAAGAAGTAAAATAAAAAATGATATTCAGAGGCAGACATAAAAGGAAAGTATTTCCCTTTGTGCCTGCCTCTTTAAATCGCGTTTGCCGTCTGATAGAAAGTGTGATACTATAGAAATAACGGATTTTAACACCAGTAGACAAGAAGTCCCCCGTTTCTGAAGCGGTGGGATGAATTGCTAAAAAGAAACATAACGGCAGTGGCGGGCGGAGAGAAATCGGTATTCTCCACTGACATGAGGCAAGTCACAGTCCAACTATTTTCGACATGTCAGACTCCGTGAAATACCGACTATGAGTTGAAACAATGAAAGCGAAAAAAGGAGGAACACAAGTATGTCCATGGTAACACTGGGAAGTACAGGAATCTGTGTAAACAAGAACGGCTTCGGCGCGCTGCCGGTACAGCGTGTCACGAAAGAAGACGCTGTTTATCTGCTGCGCAAAGCGTATGACGGAGGCATCCGCTTTTTTTGATACCGCGCGTGCATACAGCGACAGCGAGGAAAAATTAGGCGCAGCGTTTGAGGGAATGCGTGAGAAGGTCTTTATCTCTACGAAGACGATGGCAAAGGATGTGGAGGGCTTCTGGAAGGATCTGGAGACAAGCCTTTCCCTTTTGAAGACGGATTACATCGATATCTATCAGTTCCACAATCCGTCCTTCTGTCCTAAGCCGGGAGATGGAACCGGCCTGTATGAGGCGATGCTGGAAGCAAAAGCACAGGGAAAAATCCGCCACATCGGTATCACGAACCACCGCATGAGCGTGGCAGAGGAGATCATCGAGTCCGGTCTTTACGAGACGCTGCAGTTCCCGTTCTGCTATCTGGCAACGGACCGTGAGAAAGCACTGGTACAGGGATGCAAAGAGAAAAATATCGGCTTTATCGCAATGAAAGCGCTCTCGGGCGGGCTGATCACAAACTCCGCGGCTGCATATGCTTTTGAAGACCAGTACGACAACGTGCTTCCGATCTGGGGCGTCCAGAGAGAAAAAAGAGCTGGACGAGTTCTTAAGCTACATTGCCTGTCCGCCTGCCATGACGGATGAAATCAAGACGATCATCGAGAAAGACCAGAAAGAGCTCTCCGGCAACTTCTGCCGCGGCTGCGGTTACTGTATGCCATGTCCGGCAGGCATTGAGATTAACACCTGCGCGCGCATGAGCCTGCTTCTGCGCCGTTCCCCGTCCGCCAACCAGCTCACCGAGCGCGGCCAGGCGATGATGAAGAAAATCGAAGGTTGTCTCCACTGCGGCGCCTGCATGAAGAAATGTCCCTACGGTCTGAATACGCCGAAGCTTCTCGAAGAGAACTACGAAGATTATAAAAATGTACTGGCAGGAAAAACACTGGTATGAGTAATCTGATCTTCAGCCTGAACGCGACGATGCCGATCTTCCTGACAATGATTTTGGGACTTTTCTTTCGAAAGGTTGGTATTCTGGACGAATCGTTCACAAGCAAAATGAACAAATTTGTGTTTAAAATCGCACTCCCGGTGCTGCTGTTCCAGGACCTGTCGGATTCTGATTTCTCCGCCGTGTGGGATATCAAATTCGTTCTGTTCTGCTTCTTTGCAACACTGCTCTCAATTCTTGCGGTATGGGGACTTTCCCCATCTCTTAAAAGAGAGAAGTGCAAGAGGCGAATTTATCCAGGCGGCGTACCGGAGCAGTGCGGCGATCCTTGGTATTGCCTTTATCCAGAATATCTACGGAAATTCCGGCATGGCGCCGCTGATGATCATCAGCAGTGTGCCGCTGTATAATATCATGGCGGTTGTCGTTCTTGCGGTATTCCGTCCGGAACGGGAGGAGATCACGGCAGATTTTGTGAAAAAAGACGGCGAAAAATATCGTGACAAACCCGATTATCCTCGGGATCGCTGCAGGACTTCTCTGGTCGGTGCTTCGCATTCCAAAGCCGGTGATTCTGCAGAAAACGGTGCAGAATATTGCGGTACTTGCAACGCCGCTCGGCCTGATTGCGATGGGTGCGTCGTTTGAGGCAAAGAGCGCGGCAAAGAATATCCGGCCGTCGATTGCTGCAGCTGCGATTAAGCTGGTCGGTCTTGCAGCCGTCTTTCTGCCGATCGCCGTGATACTTGGCTTCCGTCAGGAAAAATTGGTGGCAATCCTTGTGATGCTGGGTTCCGCAACGACGGTGAGCAGTTTTATCATGGCGAAAAAATATGGGTCATGAGGGAAGTCTGACGGCAAACACCGTTATGCTCACAACATGCGGCAGTGCCTTTACGCTGACGTTCTGGCTGTATCTGATGAAAACGCTGGCGTTTATCTAACCGGATTGCGAATATCCGCTTTGATTTTCAGTACACCAAAAGCGTGTCCGGGATTTTGTCCGGGCACGCTTTTATCAATCATAAAAATCAGAAAAAGAGGGAAAAGAATGGACTTCAAAAATGCGGTCAAAGCATTACAGATTGGAAAAAAGGAAGGAAAAAATTCCGCCTTTCTACGGAATTTGGGAAAAAATCCGGAAGAAGAGCTCCCGTTTCCGGAATATCCGCGTCCGCAGATGCGCCGGGAAAACTGGACAAATCTGAACGGATGGTGGGAGTATGCGTTCACGGAAACGCAGAAAATGCCAAAACAGCGGGACGGAAAAATTCTCGTTCCGTTTTCCCCGGAGTGCGATGCGTCCGGCGTGAAGCGGCAGCTGCTTCCAAAAGAATATCTGTGGTACTTCCGCACGATTCAGCTTCCCAAAATTCCTGCCGGAAAACGGCTGCTGCTGCAGTTCGGCGCCGTGGATCAGGATGCGGTAATTTACTGCAACGGAAAGCGTGCCGGAGGCCATCTCGGCGGGTATCTTTCTTTTTCAGTGGATCTTACGCCGTATCTCAAAACGGGAGAGAACGAGCTTGCCGTCAAGGTGCGCGATGAGACGGACACGGACTGGAAGGGCCGCGGAAAGCAGAGCCTTACCCCGGGCGGCATGTTTTACACCGCCCAGAGCGGCATCTGGCAGAGTGTGTGGATGGAATGGGTGCCGGAGACGTATCTGGAACGCATCGTGATCACGCCGGAATATGATACGGCGAGCGTAAAAGTACGGGTTTTCCTCAACGGACCGGATGCGGGACTGACGAAAAAAATTACGGTGCGGGAGAGCGAAGCGCCGGATGCGAAGGTGATCTGCGTCCGGGAGACGAGAGAAAACGAGGCGGAGCTGATTCTCGGTAATTTTGCAGGCTGGAGCCCGGAACATCCGCATCTCTATGGGGTTTCCATTGAAGCGGGAGAAGACCGCATCGAGAGTTATTTCGGCATGCGCAAATTCGGCATTGGAAAAGATGAGAAAAGGAATCACGCGTCTTCTCTTAAACGGAAAGCCGTATTTCCAGAACGGTGTCCTCGACCAGGGTTATTGGCCGGAAAGCCTCTACACGCCGCCGTCCGATGAGGCGATGGTTTATGACATTAAGACGGCCAAACGCCTCGGTTTCAATATGATCCGGAAACACCTGAAAGTTGAGTGCGCAAGATGGTATTCCCACTGCGACCATATCGGTATGCTGGTGTGGCAGGATATGATCAACGGCGGCGGCCGGTCGATTCAGACGTTCCTTTTGTACCTTCCGACCGTACTGCCGTTTGTGACAACGGAATTCAGGGATAACTGTTATCCGCTCTTTTCGCGGACCTCAAAAACGGGAAGAGAGTGGTGGAAGCGGGAGTGCCGCGAGACGGTTCATCAGCTTTACAATGCACCGTGCGTGTCGCTCTGGGTTCTGTTCAACGAGGGATGGGGACAGTTTGATGCCAGGGAGATGACAGAAATGGTGCGCGCTCTCGACCTGACGCGGCAGATCGACCACGCGAGCGGCTGGTACGATCAGGGAGCGGGGGACATCAAGAGCCTTCACAATTACTTTCGTCCGTTAAAAGTAAAACCGGAGGAGCGCGCGTTTGCTTTTTCTGAATACGGCGGCTATACGTATCCGGTACAGGAGCATCTCTACTCCGAAAAATCGTTCGGCTACCGCACGTACCAGAACCAGGCACAGTACCAGAAAGCGATGAATGCACTGGCAGAAAAGATAAGAGAACTCACAGAACAGGCACTTGCCGCAGCAGTCTACACACAGCTTACCGATGTCGAGGAGGAGTCGAACGGCATCCTTACGTATGACCGGAAGGTATGCAAATGGGAACCACAGGAGGCAAAAAGATTTTTGCCCAAAAAGAATAATTTGGTAAAATTTTTGTTGACAAAGTGAGGATAAGTTGCTAATATATTGGATAAGGCGTTGGAAGTTGTAAGAAATTGCTGAAAATCCGCGGCGCCTGCGGATGGAGGAAAGTTGGTGTTTATGGAACAGAAAAGAACATTATCCCTGCTGGTGGATAATACGCCGGGACTTTTTAAGCAGAGTAGCTGGTCTTTTCAGCCGACGCGGATACAATATCGAGACGATCACCGCCGGTGTGACAGCAGACCCGCGATACACAAGAATGACTGTTGTTCTGTACTGCAGTGATGAAATGATTCTGGAGCAGATCAAAAAACAGCTGGCAAAACTTGTCGATGTGCGGGATATCAAAGAGCTGAAGCCGGACGAGAGTGTCAGACGGAGCTGATGCTGGTCAAAATCCGTGTGAATGAAAATGAACGCCGCAATGTCATCGCCATCTCCGATGTCTTCCGTGGAAGAATCGTGGATGTGGGACAGGAAAGCCTGATTGTAGAGCTGACCGGAAACCAGTCAAAGCTCGAAGGGTTCCTGAATCTGGTACAGGGATACGAAATCCTGGAACTGGCCAGAACAGGAGTGACAGGACTCTCCAGAGGAGCCCACGATGTGCGTTACCTCGATTAACGCAGATCACATTACATACGTTTGCTGGAGGAATGAAATTTTTTGTATAGAAAAGTTCATTTCCCTGACAAACAGCAAAAGGCAGAAATGCTTTTCGCTGTATAAATTGACCGACCTGCCGCCGGTCAAGACATTCTATATATTATGGAGGAAAATAAAATGGCAGCAAGATTTTTTATCAGGAAGATTGCAATTTAAGCTTACTGGAAGGCAAGAAAATTGCAATTATTGGATACGGAAGCCAGGGACATGCACATGCTCTGAACTTAAAGGAGTCCGGATGTCACGTGATCATTGGACTTTATGAGGGCAGCAAATCCTGGGCAAAAGCAGAGGCACAGGGATTCAAAGTATATACCGCTGCTGAGGCTGCAAAACAGGCTGATATCATCATGATCCTGATCAACGATGAGAAACAGGCTGCAATGTACAAGAAAGATATCGAGCCGAACCTGGAAGAGGGCAACATGCTGATGTTTGCTCATGGTTTCGCTATCCACTTCGGACAGATCGTACCGCCGAAGAACGTAGACGTTACCATGATCGCTCCGAAGGCACCGGGCCACACCGTAAGAAGCGAGTATCAGGCTGGTAAGGGAACTCCCTGCCTGGTCGCTGTAGAGCAGGATTACACAGGTAAGGCACTGGAGAAAGCTCTGGCATACGGTTTAGCGATCGGCGGCGCAAGAGCAGGTCTTCTGGAGACTACCTTCCGTACTGAGACTGAGACTGACCTGTTTGGTGAGCAGGCAGTTCTCTGCGGCGGTGTATGCGCCCTGATGCAGGCTGGATTTGAGACTCTGTGCGAGGCTGGATACGACCCGAGAAACGCATATTTCGAGTGTATCCATGAGATGAAACTGATCGTAGATCTGATCTATCAGTCTGGATTTGAGGGAATGAGATACTCTATCTCCAATACAGCTGAGTATGGCGATTACATCACCGGACCGAAGCTGATTACAGAGGAGACGAAGAAGACCATGAAGAAAATCCTCTCCGACATTCAGGATGGAACTTTCGCAAAAGATTTCCTTCTGGATATGTCCCCAGCAGGCGGACAGGCTCACTTCCGTGCTATGAGAAGAAAAGCTGCAGAGCATCCGTCAGAGAAAGTCGGAGAAGAAGTCAGAAAACTGTACAGCTGGAGCAACGAGGACAAACTGATCAATAACTAATCGGTTTGCTGTCAAATGATCCATATCGGGAGGCTGCCTTTGTGGGCAGTCTCCTTTTTGCTCTATCGTTTTATCATGAAAAAACACTTCCGCGCCATGCATATCCCCCAATATGATACGGGCGCGGAAGTGTTTTTCTTTTCTGCATATTTTTTTTTATGCCTCCTGACGACAGGCAGGAAAAGCGCGATAGTACTTGATATAAGAACTTAAAATATCAAAAAATTCGGAATTGGTCGGTTTTGTCAGAACCGGATGCACAGAAAGCGAAAAGAGCAGATCACGGTTTCCGCGGGTCCAGCAGACGGAAATAGCGGTGCGGATGTCTCGTTCGACGCAGGAGGACGATACCTGAAACGTTTGTGCGATCTTTGGGTACAGCGTTTTGCTGACCCGAAGGAGATAATCTTCGTCTTCCATGCATAAAAGCGATACCATAGGCGAGATAGCGAAATCCGCGGTATTTTGCACCAATTCTAAAGAGTGTAGTAGAAAGTAAATTTTAGTTTCCATTACGATGTCTCCTTTTATTCAGTTTTTACATAGTCTTTGCAGACGGGCATGCCAGAGGTGAAAGCTTGTATGGCATACGATTTTCCCCTTTCACTTATGATACGTGGAAAACGTCGAAAAATTACATATTTAGAAAGAAAAAGTGACGATACGGTAAAACAGAGGAAAACATGACACAAAATAAAGAAATGAATGTAATGAAATGGACAAGGGAAAAATAGCATTGATTTTTCAGAAGTTCGCTGGTATAATGAAAACATGATTACGGGGTATGGCGTAGCTTGGTAGCGCGCTCGGCTGGGGGCCGAGAGGTCGCAGGTTCAAATCCTGTTGCCCCGATCGGTAAGAGTGTCGTTTTACGGCACTTTTTTTCTTACGGACAAAGACGTGTGCGAGAGAAAAAAAATGAATTGCGCAGAAAAAACAGGGAGGAAGTTATGGGGAAAGTAACGATACAGAGTATGGCAAAGGAGCTGGGACTGTCCCGGAATACGGTTGCCATGGCATTAAAGGATGATCCGAAGGTGGCTCCGGTGACACGGGAGAGAGTTCTTCGGATGGCGAAAGGAATGGGTATCTGGGCGAAAATGTATACGTGGAAGAGGTTCGGGCACCACAGGAGAAGCATTACAATATTATGGTTCTGCGTACGCGGGATGCCGCTGTTTATTGGGACCGCGTCGTGAGCGGCATCTCTGAGGAGGCGAGCCTCAACAACTGTCAGACGCGCGTTGCGGTCGTGACGGAGCGTGAGGAGGAGAACGGTATTCTGCCGCTCGGACTGGATGAAAATATCGATGCAATCTTCTGCATTAAGATGCTGCCGCCGGAATATATGCAGAAACTGGTAAATCTGGGGTATCGCATTTTTCAGCTTGACCATTACTGCGGTATCGAACAGCGGCCGATGGGCGATATCGTGCGTGTGGACGGTGTGCAGCCGGTGAGTCTTCTGACGTCCCATCTGATCGAGCAGGGCATGATGCGGATCGGTTTCCTAAGTGAGCACAGCAGCACGTATGAGTCGATGCATGACCGGTATGTCGGTTTCCTTGCAGCGATGGAACAGGCGGGCATTCCGCTCGAGGAGGAGCTTGTGCGCCCCAATATGGAGAGCGATCATTTTTATTACCCGGAAAATTTTGACAAGATTGTGGCGAGCTATGATACCCTGCCGGAAGCGATTGTCTGCGGCAACGATATGATCGCCAAAAAGATTGACAGAGTCCTTCCGGAAAATCGGCGTGCGCGTGCCGGAAGATGTGGCGCTGACCGGGTTTGATGATGACGAGGACCGGATGCTGTATCCGTTTTTCTCGACCGTTCACGTTGATACAAAGTGGCTTGGCCGCCGTATGGTACATGAATTTTTATGGCGGGAGGAGCACCCGGAAGCGCCGAAAGAGAGGATTCTCGTATCGGGTGAGGTTGTGGTACGCCGTTCCTCGTGCAAGCGCCAGGGATAGAAAGAAATAGAAAAAACAGGAAAAAAGTGAAAAAAGAAAGAGAGCCGGAAACGCCCCGGCGGACGAGAAGAAAAACCGTCTGCCGGGGCGTTTCCGGCTCCCTTTTTGCGAAAAATTTTTTGATGATTCAAATTCGTGCATAAATGCCATGTAGAAAAAAAAAAGCTAAACTAACAAAAATGCAAAAACGCACGAATAAAAACCTCGTTAATATCACACAAAAAATAAACTGAAAAAAATGATCATTAACCTGATCGCCGGAAGGAAGGGAGAGAGCGAAATGCAGGAATGGACGGAGGACCGCTGCAACCTGGATATCGATATCATCGCACTGCCGGGCTGGTCGGATGCAACATCCAAAATTTCCCTTCTGATGGGCGATGAGACACAGCGACCGGACATCATCTGGTGGTGGAACATGGAAGCTGACTATACGAAATGGGTAGACGCAGGCCTTCTGATGGATGTTTCTCCGTATATGAAGAAATACACCAACATGGTTGACTACTACAACAGCGTAGATCCTGGCGTTATGTTCTACGCATCCGGAGACAACGGAATTTACCGTATCCCGGGCGACGTTGCAGAGCCGGCATGTGAGACTCTGTGGATCCGGAAAGACTGGCTGGACAACTTAGGACTGGCTGTTCCGACTACACTGGATGAGCTGGATGAGCTCAAGGAGAAAACAGGTAGAGGATTACCAGAAATACCTGGAAGAGTACAACAAATAAAAACAACGAAATCATGCGTTAGAGCACTCGCCGGAGCCTCCTTTCCGGCGGGTGTATTTTTACGGAATCCTGCGTTTTCCGCTTGACAGAGATGGAGAAAAATGGTAACATAAGAGCCAAGTTAGGAAAAAGGCAAAGAAGAGGAATACTACATGGAGCTTCCGAATCCAGAAAGCTGTTGGGTGATGCGAAACAGCAGACGAATTCCGTGGAACTGACCTCAGAGCCGCTGCTCCCAAATTTAGAATAAAAAAGAGTAGGTGCAGACGGAAACCCACCGTTAGAAGGGCAGGATATGCAGATGTTTCATCCGTATCCGCAGAGTGTACAGAGAAAATCTCTGTAAAACAGGAGTGGTACCGCGTAAGATATCAAGTCTTTTTCGTCTCTTGTGTCAGAAGCCGACACAGAAGATGAGAGATTTTTTATGCTTTCATCCCGAATTTATGTCGGCAGAATAAATTGTATTTCACTTTCTGGGAGGAAAAAATCATGATGAATGTAAAGAAAGTATCAGAAACAGTATTATATGCCGCCGGTTCCGTGCATGGACTGGGCAGAAAAAGACAGCATTGACAAAGCACCGGTATGGTGCAGCGTTGACCTTCGTGACGGCAACCAGGCACTTGTAATCCCAATGAGCCTGGAGCAGAAGGTAGAATTCTTCAAACTCCTCGTCGAGGTTGGTTTCAAAGAGATCGAGGTCGGCTTCCCGGCAGCATCTGAGACCGAGTACGAATTCCTTCGCACCCTGATCGAGCAGGATCTGATCCCGGATGACGTAACCGTTCAGGTACTGACCCAGGCAAGAGAGCACATCATCTGCAAGACCTTCGAGGCATTAAAGGGCTGCAAGAATGCCATCGTTCACGTTTACAATTCCACTTCCTATGCACAGCGTCAGCAGGTCTTCAAAAAATCGAAAGAAGACATCCTGAAAATCGCCGTTGAGGGAGCAAAGCTCTTAAAAGAGCTGACAGAAGAGGCCGGCGAGAAATACCGCTTCGAGTACAGCCCGGAGAGCTTTACCGGAACCGAGCCGGAATATGCGCTTGAGGTGTGCAACGCCGTTCTCGACGTATGGCAGCCGACTGCAGACCGCAAAGCCATCATCAACCTGCCGAGCACCGTGGAGCTTTCCATGCCGCACGTTTATGCAAGCCAGGTGGAATACATGAGCAAAAACCTGAAATACCGCGATAATGTCGTTCTTTCCCTTCATCCGCACAATGACCGCGGCTGCGGCGTTTCCGATGCAGAGATGGGTATCCTTGCCGGAGCAGACCGTATCGAGGGAACGCTGTTCGAAACGGCGAGAGAACCGGAAACGTGGATATTATCACGGTCGGCATGAACATGTATATGCAGGGCGTCGATCCGGAGCTTGACTTCTCCGATATGCCGAAACTCTGCCATGCATTTGAATCCTTCACCGGTATGAGCATCAACCCGAGAAGCCCGTACTGCGGATCTCTCGTATTTGCAGCCTTCTCCGGTTCCCATCAGGATGCGATTGCAAAGGGCATGCACTGGATCGAGGAGAAAGCACCGGATACCTGGACCGTTCCGTATCTGCCGATCGATCCGACCGATATCGGAAGAAACTACGATGCAGACGTCATCCGCATCAACAGCCAGTCTGGAAAGGGCGGTGTCGGCTATATTCTGGAGACGAAATACGGCCTGAATCTGCCGGCGAAGATGCGCGAGGCTATGAGCTATACCGCAAAAATCCGTTTCCGATCATCTGCATAAAGAGCTGCGTCCGGATGAAATCTTTGAACTCTTTAAAGATACCTTCGAGAACGTAACGACACCGTACAACATCAACGGCGTTCACTTTAAACAGCTCGATGAGGGCAGAATTGAAGCACAGGTTACCTCCAACTACGAGGGCGGTGAGTATGCAACTGTATATGCAGAAGGAAACGCGCTGAAACAGCAGTACAATCTGCAGTATGATCTGGTCAGCTATACGGAGCACGCGCTGGAGCAGAGCTCAAGTGCACAGGCAATTGCCTATGTCGGCATCAAGAAGCCGGACGGAACACTTTCCTGGGGTGCAGGCGTAGACCCGGATATCATCCGTGCTTCCATCGATGCGCTGGTAACTGCAATCAACAACCGATAAGAAAAGAGAGAGAATATGCTGTTTAAAAACAAAATTGAATACACCAAAGGAATGTTTGTGGAGATTTACGGCACCGAGATAAAAAAAAAGTACGTCTGGTACTGCGGATCATTACAGGGATTGCTGTTGTGGCTGCGATCGCTTTTATGATCTACGGTGCAGCAGCGCGGGGATTTATCATGCCGGGAGACTTCTTCAATCTTGGAATCTCCATTCTGATGGCACTTCTGTGTACGTTTCTGCCGAATCTGATGGCACGTTCACAGATGAAAAAATGCAAAAAAGAGAGGACTCCTTGGAGAACGTACCCTTCGTTTTACTGAGCAGGTGCTCACAATGACATACGAAAAAAGAGGGCAGAAGCACTGATATTCCGCTCGAAGAGCTGACAAAGGTGACGGAGTTTGACAACTTTATCCGCATCACCATCGGAGGCAGAAGCACCTTTCTCGATAAGAAACGCTTTGAAATCGGAGACGCGGCAGCGTTTGTGACCTGGGCGGAAGATAAAATCGCAGAGAATGCGGAAAAAAGAGGAAGAGGCACTCGCACTCGAGGAGACAGAAAGGGAAGCTCCGGCGTTAGAAGACGGCGAAGCAAAAACGGAGGAGTCCGACGAAAATTAAATCATACATTCTGACAAAAAAATATTTTGGCAGAATGGTGGAAAATGGCTGTGCATTTTTGTGCACAGTCATTTTTTGTATATTTTTGTTGTTTTTTCATACTTCATCCATTATAATAAGAGGAAGCGTACAGGTAAAACTAATCTGAAACGTATCCGGCCGGGAGTTAGAGAGGCTCTGCCGGGAGTCAAAGTGAAGGAGAGAAAGAGCATGGAAGTATTATACAAAAAAGTACCAGAGGCAATGGAGAAACCGTAACTGCATCCCAGGCAATCTTAAAGGGTCTGTCCGACGACGGCGGATTATTTGTACCGACCTCCATTCCAGCACTGGATGTTCCCATGGAAAAACTTGCGGCTATGAGCTATCAAGAAGTGGCATACGAGGTAATGAGTCGTTTCCTTACAGATTTTACAGAAGATGAACTGAAAAACTGTATTGCGAATGCATATGATGAAAAATTTGACACAAAAGAGATTGCACCGCTGACAAAAGCAGACGGTGTTTACTATCTGGAGCTGTTCCACGGGGCGACCATCGCATTCAAGGATATGGCACTTTCTATCTTTCCATATCTGATGACGACCGCCGCAAAGAAAAACGGCGTGAAAAATGAGATCGTTATCTTAACTGCTACATCGGGAGATACCGGAAAAGCAGCAATGGCAGGCTTTGCATGTGCCGGGCACCAGAATTATGGTCTTTTATCCCAAGGACGGTGTCAGCCCGATTCAGGAAAAACAGATGGTAACACAGAAGGGCAAAAATACCCACGTTGTTGCCATCCACGGAAACTTCGACGACGCACAGACCGGCGTGAAGAAAATGTTTAACGACAAAGAGCTTGGAAAAGAGCTGGCAGATAAAGGCTTCCAGTTCAGCTCTGCAAACTCGATCAACATCGGAAGACTCGTTCCGCAGGTCGTCTACTACGTATATGCTTACGCAAACCTGGTGAAAAACGGAGAGATTGCAGACGGAGAAAAGATCAATGTAACCGTTCCGACCGGAAACTTCGGAAATATTCTCGCTGCATTCTATGCAAAACAGATGGGACTGCCGATCGCAAAACTGATCTGCGCTTCCAATGAGAACAAAGTTCTGTTTGACTTCTTCCGCACCGGCATTTACGACAGAAACAGAGACTTTATTCTGACAACATCACCGTCCATGGATATCCTGATCTCGAGCAATCTGGAGCGTCTGATCTACCGCATCGCCGGAAACAGCGAAGCAGCAGACCGCGAGCTGATGCAGAATCTTGCAAAGGACGGAAAATATGAGATCACCGATGCGATGAAAAAAGAGCTGGCAGACTTCTACGGCAATTATGCATCCGAAGAGGAGACAGCAGACGCGATTGCAAAACTGTACAGCGATACCGGATATGTGATTGATCCCCATACCGCGGTTGCAGCGGCTGTATACGGAAAATACCGCGAGGAAACCTATGACGAAACCAAGACCGTCATCGCATCTACCGCAAGCCCGTATAAATTTACAAGCAGCGTTCTTGCAGCGATTGCACCGGAGTATGACACCCTTCCGGTACTGGAGCAGGTAGACAAGCTGTCTGCACTTGCCAATACCGAGATTCCGCGTGCGATCGAAGAAATCCGTACTGCACCGGTGCTTCATACGACAGAGTGTGATGTAGATCAGATGCCGGAGACTGTTCGGGCGTTTTTGAAATAAGATAAAGCAGGAGCAGAATTTAAAAACAGGCAGAGCACACAGCAGGCTTTGCCTGTTTTTGCAGGGAGAGAAGAATAAATAATGAAAAATAAAGTAATCAGGGGAGTACTGGCGGCAGCCTGCGTGACAACCGCTGTCAGTGCTGCGAACGTATTTGGAGCAGGCACAGAGCAGAGTCTGGTAAATGAGGCTTCTGCTGTTACACAGGAAGAAACAGAAGAAACATCGGAGGCGGAAACCACAGACGAAAATACGCCGGAGATGACAGAAACGGAGACGCCGGATTCGACAGCGGAAAATGCCGCCTCGGATCTTCCGGCGGCAGAAGTACAGAGCGGAAAGTCCGAAGAGACGGCGGTATCCGTGCAGGCTGGAAGCTATTACCCATGGGTGAATGAGAACGGGATCTGGTATTTTAAGGATCCGGATGGTACCATTGTCAAAGGAGCCTGGAGAGAGTACGACAAGAACCGTTACTACCTGAATAATGACGGAAAAATGGCGGTCGGCTGGAAAAAACTTGATGGAGCCTGGTATTATTTCCAAAGCTGGGGCGGTGTTTACCGGGATGCCTTTTTACACCGTGAAAAATGTACCGTATTATTCTGATGCGGACGGAAAAATGGCAACCGGCTGGAAACTGATCGATGATGTGTATTATTATTTTGATGATCAGGGCGCGATGTACCGGAATCGTTTTTTTGAGTATGACAAGAATACGTATTATGTTGATGCGGATGGAAAAATGGCATCCGGGTTCGAACAGATTGACGGGATCTGGTATTACTTCCGAAGCTGGGGCGGCATGGCACGAAACACCTTTCTGACGCATAAAAATAATATTTATCATGTTGATACGGATGGAAAGATGACGACCGGCTGGCTGCTGCAGGATGGAACCTGGTATTATTTCCGAAGCTGGGGCGGCATGTACCGCAGCACCTTTTTCAAAGCACCGACAGGAAGTGCACTTTACTATGCCGATGAGAACGGAAAGATGGCTGTCGGAAAAAAACAGATCGACGGTGACTGGTACTATTTCAAGGACTGGGGCGGCATGTATCAGAATGCATTCATCAAAAACGGAACGAGTGTCTGCCATGCGGCTGCAGATGGAAAACTGACCATCGGCTGGCTGCAGCAGGGCAGTACATATTACTATTTTTTGATGAAACCGGAGAGCAGTATTTTGACCGCTTTTTTGAATATGACAACAATACATATCGTGTGAATGCAGATGGAAAGATGGTAACCGGCTGGCAGAAAATCAATGGTACGTATTATTATTTCCGGGGCTGGGGCGGCATGTACCGTAGTACCTTTTTCCAGCTTGGCGGTGAAACGTATTATGCCGATGCGGATGGAAAGATGGTGACGGGCTGGCTTTCGAAAGAGAACCAGTGGTATTACTTCCGGGAAAATGGTGCGATGTACCGCAATACCTTCTTTACGCATTTAAACAACAGTTACTATGCCGATGCCAACGGCGTGATGGTGACGGGAGAGCGGACTATTAACGGCGCTTCCTATTACTTTAAAGACTGGGGAGGCATGGCAAAGAACCAGTGGCTCAATGCACAGAAACGGATGGTAAGCGGTGATCCGCAGACGGGCTGGTATTACTTTGGAAGCGACGGAAAGATGGTAAAATCGTATTACGCTCTGCTGAAAAAGAAGCAGCAACTGGTACTACAGCTTTGACGAAAACGGAGTGTGCATTCTCGGCTCGAGCCAGTATGTGCGTGCAAAGGACAGCGTAAGCGGAAAATATTATACGATGGAGCATCAGTATTACACGGATCCGTCTGTGAGTGACCGTGATTTCTTTGCGGCTATCTGCAGTGCGGAGGCGGGTGTCCAGAGAAAAACCGGTATGACGGCTGTTGCGATGGTCATCCGGAACCGGATGGCGGCACAGAATATTTCGCTCCGCACCGCGATTTATAAACAGCAGCAGTTTGAACCGGCGCGGAACGGAAGCCTGACAAACTATCTGACGGGAATTGCGGAGCAGAGCAGTTCGATTATCAATCAGCTGAAAAATAATGGTGCCTACGGTGCAGTGGATGAATCCCAGTCGATCATGGATGCATATCTGAAGAACGGCACAAAGCGTGTGATCCCGGGCTTTGGCGATACGAGAGATGATTTTGATTATCTATATTTCATGACTCCGAAAGCATTTAAAAATCTGAATATGGATAAAGAAAAATGTGTGACATATACATACACCTATAAATGGACAACTTCCAGCGGAACAGCGCGGGAAGATTCCCATATTTTCTTTGTGAATTGGGTGAAAAAACAGAGCTGATCGGACGTCATATCGAAAGAAGGGGCGAACAAAAGATGACATTACAGGAAACAATCGAACAGATCCATCCGCTTTCGAAAGAGGCGATGGATCGTGCCAAGGCTCACTGGGACGGCATTGCAAAGCCGCTCCACAGCCTCGGAAAGCTGGAGGACGTGCTCATCCAGATTGCCGGAATCACCGGAAAAGAGGAGATTTCGATTGAAAAAAAGAGCACTTCTGACGTTCTGTGCGGACAATGGCGTTGTGGAAGAAAACGTGACGCAGAGCGGTCAGGAAGTGACAGCGACAGTTGCGGAAAATTTTCTGCAGGAGAAGGCGACAGCAGCCATTCTCTGCCGCGGCGCGCATGCGGATCTGTTTCCGATTGATATCGGAATGGCGCGCGATACGAAGGTTCCGCGGTATAAAGTTGCGTATGGAACAAAAAAATATGGCAAAAGGTCCGGCGATGACAAGGGAAGAGGCCGTTCGTGCGCTTGAAACAGGAATCGCCGTGGCGGAAGAAAAAAATTGCGGCGGGCTATCAGCTGATGGCAACCGGTGAGATGGGCATTGGAAATACGACGACGAGCAGTGCAATGGCAGCCGTTTTCCTGAATCAGCCGGTTCCGGAACTGACGGGACGGGGCGCCGGGCTTTCGAGTGAAGGTCTTGCGCGGAAAATTGCAGCGATTGAAAAAGCAATTGCCATCAATCAGCCGGATCCGTCCGATCCCATCGATGTGCTGGCAAAGGTCGGCGGTTTTGACATTGCCGGCATGGCGGGTGTCTTTCTTGCAGGGGCTGCACATGGCGTTCCGGTTGTGATGGATGGATTTATTTCCTGTGTGGCAGCGCTTCTTGCTGCACGGATTGCACCGTTTGCAAAGGACTATATGATCGCTTCGCACGTATCGAAGGAGCCGGCGGCGCATCTGCTGCTTGCAGAGCTTGGAAAAGAAGCCTTCCTGCACTGCGATATGTGTCTGGGCGAGGGAACGGGCGCCATCATGCTTTTCCCGATTCTGGATCAGGCAAATGCCGTATACCGCGGCATGGCGACATTTGACGAGGCACAGATCGAAACGTATGTGCCGCTGACTTAAAAAGGCAGGTGAAACGATGATACATCTGGTTACAGGCGGCAGCGGCAGCGGAAAATCGGCGTATGCGGAGCAGTGTTTCTACGAAGGGTTTATAAACGATGCAGCCATTCGGTGCGGAAGGGCAGGCGCGTAACCGGAAGATGGCGCGGCAAAGAAGTTTTCGACGATTGGTGTTATACGAATTTAAAAGAAGTGGAGCTGGAACCGGGAAGCGATGTGCTGCTCGAATGTATGTCGAATCTCACGGCAAATGAAATATTTGATCCATCCGGGGCGGGAAAAGCGCGGACGGAGGAGGAAATTCTTGCGGGCGTTTCCGTCTGGCCCATCAGGCGCGGAATCTGGTTCTGGTGACGAATGAAATTAAATTTTCGGACGGATACCGATATGAGGAGGAGACGATGGAATACCAGTGGATCCTGGGAAACATTAATGTACGTCTGGCAGAGATGGCGGACTGTGTGACCGAGGTTGTGTATGGGATTCCCGTCAGAATAAAAAAAAGAATAAGATGAAAACGATATGGAATAATTTTAAAGTGGCGTTTGCCATGTACTCGAAAAATCCCGATGCCGCCGGCAGACTGGGGAAAAAGAGAACATGAAATATGCGTTGTGTTTCTTTCCGTGGGTCGGACTGGCTGTCGGTGCAGTTTCGGCGGTGCTTTTCTGGCTGCTGCAGCAGATTGGCGCGGGAAGCATGCTGCGGGCTGCAGTGCTGACGGCAGTTCCGGTTCTGGTGACGGGCGGCATTCACCTCGACGGCTATCTGGATACGATGGATGCGTTAAGTTCCTGGAGAGAAAAACAGCGCCGACTGGAAATCTTAAAAGACCCGCACGCCGGAGCATTTGCGATTATTATGGGATGTCTGTATTTTGTACTGTACGCGGGCGCAGCCGGAGAACTTGTCTGGAAGATTTTTCCGGCGTATGCATTTGGCTTCGCAGTTTCGAGATCGTTCAGCGGTCTTTCGATCGCGTTTTTCCAAATGCCAATCCGAAAGGAACAGCGGCAGCGTTTGGCATGAGCGCAGAGAAAAAAAAAAGAACGGCGGCGGTGCTTGTTGTGACGATTTTTGCCGTGACGGCGCTCTCAGCTTCGTTCTGCGTCTGGGCGGCACTGGATGTACTGGTTGTATCGGCACTGGTATTCTGTTATTATAAATGGAAAAGCAGTAAGTATTTTGGAGGAATTACAGGAGATCTCGCAGGCTATTTCCTTTCGCTCTGTGAGCTGGCACAGCTCCTGTCTCTTGTGGTACTTTCTCTTGGAATGGAGAACTGGAAATGAAATTAGTAATTGGAGGGGCTTTTCAGGGAAAGCTTGACTTTGCAAAGAAGATGACCGAAAAGAAACAGGATGGGCCGATGGGGCAGCAGTTTTGAAAGAGGAGCTGTCGGCATGTTCCGGCGTATATGATTTTCAGGAACTGGTCCGCAGATGGCTCCTTCTGGAAGAGGAGACCGGGACTGCACCGGAAGCAGAACTGGAAGAACTGCTGCAGAAAAATCCGGAAATCTGCATTGTTACGAATGAACTCGGTTACGGAGTGGTTCCGATCGAACCCTTCGACCGGAAATGGCGGGAAAAGACGGGGCGCATCTGTACGGAGCTGGCAGCAAAGGCTGATTCGGTAACCCGTGTGGTGTGCGGAATCGGAATCCTGCTGAAAGGTGAGGAAAAACATGATTAAAATTGCAATGATCCGCCATGGAAAAACCTATGGCAATACATTAGGACGGTATATCGGCGTGACGGATGAACCACTGTGTGAGGAAGGGAAAAAAGAGCTGGAACAGCGGACGATGGATACCGTTGAGCTTCTGTTCGTCAGCCCGCTGAAACGGTGTCTGGAAACGGCAGACATTCTGTATCCGTACGCCAAACAGGTCAAAATCCCGGAATTTGCAGAGTGCAATTTTGGTGAGTTTGAGAACAAAAATTATCAGGAATTAAAAGATAATCCGAAATACCAGGAGTGGATTGATTCCATGGCGACGCTTGCCTTTCCGGGCGGTGAGAGCCCGCAGCAGTTCAAGGACCGCTGCATCGCCGGCTTTGACAAGATGGTGGATACGTGTATCCGCCGCCATTACCGCAACGTGGCGATGGTGGTGCACGGAGGCACGATCATGAGTATCCTTGAGCAGTACGGCGTGCCACAGAAGAGTTACTATGACTGGCGAGTAGAAAACGGCTGTGGATATCATCTGTATCTCTCGGAGCAGAACTGGAAAATGGGCCGTAGAGAAGCTGTGGTGGAATCGGAGATAAGGCGGTAAACAAAAATGGTGACAGCAGAATGCCATGCCCATATTTTTATGGACGGTGTGGATTACAAAAAGGCGGCGGCAGCGCATGAAAACGGCCCGCGGGAGGATCTGATCCGGGAACATCTGGCGGCGTATCAGAAGGCAGGGATTTCCTATGTGCGTGACGGCGGAGATCCGTACGGGGCGGGTGTTCTTGCACGGAGCCTTGCGCCGGAGTACGGGATCACATACCGCACACCGGTTTTTTGCGATTCACAGGGCGGGCCGTTATGGAAAAATTGTCGGACGCGCATTTTCAGACTGGAAAGAGTATTGTGCGCTTGTGCGTAAAGTACGCCGTGCGGGCGGAGATTTTATCAAGATCATGACGACGGGAATCCTGGATTTCGCGACAAAGGGGCATGTGACCAGTGAGCCGCTTTCCAGGGAAGAGGTTTTTGCAATGACGGCTGCGGCACATGATGCGGGGCTTTCTGTGATGGCGCATGTGAACGGCGCACAGGCTGTGATGGATGCGGCAGAGGCAGGCGTGGACTCGGTTGAGCACGGGAACTTTCAGAATGAAGAGAGCATCTGCTGTATGGCAGAGCATGCAACAATCTGGGTGCCGACAATTGTGACGGTTTCGAATCTTCTGGAGAACGGCAGATATCCGGCTGAAACGCTGGCGTGGATTTTTGAGACGCAGAAAAAAGGTCTGCAGCTCGCATTTGAAAAGGACGTTGTGCTTGCGGCGGGAAGTGATGCCGGCGCATACGGCGTACTTCACGGAAAAGGAATCCGGGAAGAAGAGAGTGTAATGCGAAAAAAATCCTTGGGGCAGAAAATGGGCAGGAGCTGGAAAAGCGGCTTGCGTTTGGAGAAAAAAAAAGATCCGGGAAAAGTTCTGAAAATTTTCTGCGTTTCAGGCTTTAGAAAAAATTTAGAATTAAACGGGCAGACAATGCTTGCGCTTTCGCCCGGACTATGGTAAGTTTAAATCACTTTTACAAGAACTTTAGAGAAAATGAAACAGGGATATTCTGAGACAGAGGGTAAATGCTATCCTCTGTTTTTTGCGTGCAAAAATGACTGTCTGGATGTCCGCATCGACGGAAGGGAGAAAATGAAAGCAAAAAAGGAAAACTGGGGCTGCAGGGCTTTCTTTCCTTCCTTTTTCTGGCGGCGGGATGGTATCTGATGCAGTATTTCTGCGCCTATGTCGTACTGTCCGGGTCCATGGAACCGGAGATCCCGACGGGATCTGTTGTGGTTGTGGATGGACGGAAGAAGGAATGGAATCCGGGGATGTGATTACCTACCGGAGAGGAAATATGGTGGTGACACACCGGATCGTGGAAAAGAGCGAGGAAGGATACTGTACTAAGGGGGATGCCAACGCGGAGGAAGATGCAGGCATCGTTTTGGAAAAACAGGTGATCGGGAATGTGATCGTAGCTCTTCCCTGGCTTGGCTTTGGTATCGTCTGGCTCCGGCAGAGGGAACACTCTTTTTTTTTCTGGCCGTGGGAGCGGTGATGCTTTTTACAATCCGGCAGCTTTGGCACGGTAGAAAAATCATGCAGGAAAACAAGTTATAAAAAGAATTAGCAAAATTATTTAGGAAAACAGGAGGAATTGATCTATGAAAAAACAGCGGAAAATCGTATTCTGGGCAGCATCACTGCTTCTGACAGGAGCCCTGGCAGCGGGCGGAACACTGGCGTATCTGACGGATAAGGATTCTGTGACGAACCAGTTTGTTGTGGGAAAAGTAGATATTGAAGGAAATGAACCATCGTACGCACCGGATCCGGACGGAAAGACCAATCATATTGTGCCGACCCAGGTGATTCCGAAGGACCCGCGTATCAAAAATAAAGGTAAAAATGATTCTTACGTCTATATGGATGTTTCCATACCAATCGCAAAAGTGATCGTTGCAGATACATCCGGAAACCGTTTAAACGGCGGGGCAGCCGTCGATACGGAACTGTTTTCGATGAATCAGCTTTCGAAAAAAAATGGGTGCTGATGTACAAGAAAAAACAGAACAATTCGATGGTATATACATATCTCTACAATGAAGTGCTCGCAGCTGGCAAAACGACGGATCCTTTATTTACGAGCGTGACAGCAGCTAATATCGTGGAAGGGCAGCTGGATGAAAAAGAGGTCGATATTCCGATCAATTATTATGCGATCCAGGCGCTGAATACCGGTGAGGAAGTACGGCTGCCGAGCGGGCAGCAAAGGCCTGGGAGAAGTATGTAAATCAGAATAATGGGCAGAAGGGGCAGGTAACGGCACCGCAGTCGGAGCCGGAACAGACAGAAGCACCTGGAATTTAAGCAGTTTTCTGGGGGACAAAAGATGAAGAAAAAGACGAAACGGCTGTTTTTCCTTGCGGGTGCGGCCGGGTGTACGATGGCGGCAGCCATTTGGCTGCTGCCGGGAACTTCGGCGTATTTTACAGATCACGAGAGTGTCTGGAATCGTATGGTGTTCGGACATAATACAAGTACTATCGATGAAGAATTTCCGACACCGACGCCCGTACCGCCAGGGAAAAGTGTGGTAAAGAGAGTAAAAATCAGAAATGAAGGTTCCGTTGCCTGCTATATTCGTGCAGCACTTATATTCAGTGAACCAATTGAAGCGATTGAGGGACTTGATACGGAAAAACTGGGTAAAAGGAGAAGATGACTACTATTATTACAAAAACCGGTTTCAGAAGGCGAAAGCACGACGGAATTGTTTACCGGAATCCGCGTTGCAAAAAGAAATGGAACAGAAAGAACTTGAGGTTTCGGTCTATGAGGAATCGGTGCAGATCCAGAAGGGGAATATGGTATTTCACGGCTATCGGGAGGCATGGGATGCTTATGAGAGAGGTGGTCAGACATGAAAGGAAAAACGCGTCAGGATCGGATGTGCGGCGGCAAGTCTTCTGATGGGAATCAGCGGAACGTATGCATATTACCGGAGCAGTGTTGAGACCATTAACAAAATAGCTGTCGGAGATGTAAATATTGGAATCTGGGAATATGAGGAAGACGGGGATGGAGAAAAGAAGTATGAGGGACCGGAAAACGGCAGTACTGCCTTCCCAGGTGATTTCAAAATTCCGCGGATCACCAATTATGCTGAACCATGCTATGTCCGGGTAAAGCCTGTGTTTGATGAGGAAGAAACGCAGGATTACCGTCTGGGGAAGAGGACCTTGGGGGAATCGAGGACGTCTGGCTGAAAGTAGGAGAGTATTATTATTATCCCAAAGTGCTGGGAAAGCAGGAATCTGTCGATTTTTTCCGTACAATCACCATTCCATCTGCGTGGACCAGTGAGGCGGAGGGACAGGTGCTGTCCGTTGAAATCCAGGCGGAGGCCGTACAGGCAGCGAATGTGACGCCGGATTTTACGGCAGAAGCTCCGTGGGGAGAAGAACTGGAAATTGAACAGTGTGTCCACGAGGCGGATAATACCGTTTCGGAGGTTTCGCAGCAGAGCTTCCTCACCGTTTCGTACGAAGGAGCAGCGCGGAATCTGATCTTGGCACCCGACAATTTCTTTCGGAACTTTCCAGTGCTGATGCCGGGAGATGAATGGGAAGATACGTTCACACTGGTGAACACGACAGCAAGCCGTGCAGAATTTTTTCTGCGGACGGAACTTCCGGAAGAACTCAGTGAAACAGAAAAAGAACTGCTTTCCAAGGTGAAACTGGAAATACGAGAGGGAGACAGCGTGATTTATGAAGGTGATTTAGAGAGTGAGGGACTATGGGCAGCAAAAAGTCTTGGAATATGCAGTCCAGATGAACGGAAAGAAATCTGTTTTTCAATCCGTGTGCCGTCAGAACTTGGAAATGAATGGGCACTTCGGAAAAGCGGGGTAAAATGGATTTTTTCTGTCGAAGGAGAAGATCTGCCGCAGGAAGAAGGCCCCTCTATCTGGCACAGCGCGCCAAAAACAGGTCTGCGCGATCCGTCAGCAGCGGTCCCCATTGGAATTGCCGTGACAGGAGCCTTCCTGTTTCTTGCCGCGGGCCGGTCTGAAAGGAGGAAAGAATGAAAAGAGCAAAGAAAAAAAGCTTCTGGTTTCTCGCAGGAATTCTGCTGTTGTTGGGATTTTGTTTTCGGGAAGATGTTCTGGCTTCGAGTCTTACGAGTCTTCCTTCTCTTTCGAAAGCAGGAATCGGAGAAGTTGTATCATCGGACTCTGTTATTGACGGCCGATATGATTTTACCCCGCTGATCGGAAGTGAGACAAAAATCCGTTTTGGAAGTACAGATGGAAGTACCTGGGACAATCTGTTCTGCAAAAACGGAGAGAGCCATTCGAAATGCTGTTCCACATGGTGGCCGGCGGCCGATGTAAAGGGATGGAGTAATCTCCGTTCCTTCACGCCGCTGGAGTCGAAAAAAAAGGAAAAATGTATGCGGAATATACGAATGTTGGAGAGTGCCACGGGGAAAAATGTAACGATGCGGATCTGGCTGGAAGACTGGCAGAACACGGTTGTACCATCAGAGTATGAGGACGTGGATGCGGTAGTCGTGGCGATTGACCACAATAAGCCGGTCATTGATATTAAAGGTCTGCTCTGGATCAAGGTACGGTTTGCTTATTACGACAGTAAAGGAAATCCGCTGAATGTGAAAGGATATTTTACACTTTCAGATCTGGACTTTAAGCAGGGCTTTTATCTGGCTGATGAGACAGAACATATCTATCTGACGAAGGAGGCAGATGCCAGAATCGTCTACGATGCCAGAACAGAAGCGATCTGGTCGGCAAGACGCGGCTCTGAGCCGGACGGTGGAACAACTCCGGAAAATTCGGAAGGCTGGGTTACATTTACCTTTGAAGGAAATTCCCAGACGATGATTTTCTATGATGGAGGCACTAACGACGCGGTAACTGGTCCCGGCGGCGGAGTGAAAGCACCGAAAAAATGGCCGGATAATTTTGTAAACGATACTTCCAGTACGTACAACAACTGGCATGGAGCATCCCGGGAAACGGGAATAACTGTTGTGCCGTGGAATACTTCGGAATTTGGTTACACAGCGAACGTTCCCCTGTCATCTGTCGAAAGTAGGAGATCTTGTAGTGAAAAAAAAAATGGATGCAGAGACAAAAGAAGCTATTTCGGGTGCAGAATTTACCGTGTACCGCTGGAAAAACAACACCTGGAGTGAATTCAAAAAGATGAACTGGGTGAAAAAAACGGGTTCTTATCTGTTGGAGGGAATTCTGGATACAGACAGTGAAAATGGAAAATTCCGTGTTGTGGAGACAAAGAATCCAGCTGGTTATGCAGGAAGCTGGGAGCAGGAATTTTCCATTGACAAGGAAGGCATGCAGACGATCCATCTGGAGGCAGAAAACACAAGAAAAACAGGCTCACTGAAGATAAAAAAGACGGAAGAAAACTCAGGGAAAGCACTTTCTGGTGCAACATATCAGGTGATTGCGAGCGGAGCAATTACAACGGTAAACGGAACAGTGCTGTTTCCGGATCAGGCGGTAGCAGCTGTGCTGAAAACGGATGAAAATGGAGAGGCGTTCAAAGACGGGCTGGAGTACGGAACGTATCTTGTGCGGGAAACGGCGGCTCCAAATGGATATGTGCTGGATACGACGGAAAAGAAAATAACGATCGGGGGAACAAAACGCACAGATCACACTGACGTTTACAAACTGGAAGAACCGTTTTGTTCTGCAGAAAGTAAGTCAGGGAGACGGAAAAAGTGCTTCAGGGAGCAGCCTTTCATATCTGGACGAAAGATGGAAGTTTTGATGAGACAAAAAAGACGGATGCAAATGGAAAAATTGAGCTGACGGGACTTTTGGACGGTGTCTGGTACTATCAGGAGACAGCATCTCCGGAGGGCTATCTGCTGGACAGCACATGCCGGGAATTTGTGGTAGAAAACGGAAAAATTGACGGTAAATCGGAACTGTCGGTGACGGTCGAAAATGATGGAACACATCTGACAATTGAAAAAATAGATGCAGAGAGCGGAAAACGAATTTCCGGCGCAAAGCTGGTATTAAAAGATATGGATGGAAACCGTGTGGACAGCTGGATTTCAGGAGGAAGCGGCCCGCATGAACTGGAAAAATTAAAGCCGGGTTCTTATGTCCTTGTGGAGGAGGCCGCGCCGGATGGATACCTTGCGGCAGAACCGGTTTCGTTTGTGCTGGAGGCAAAACAGGAAGTGCAGACCGTGACGATGAAGGATCTTGCATGTGAAACCTTGACGATTACAAAGAAGATCAAGGCGGATGAGATTACATGGGCGCATGGAAATCCAACGTTTCTGTTTTCCGTGAAGGGAAAGGATCTGTATGGAAAAAGAACATACATACCAATGCTATCTTACGTTTACAAAAAAAACACAGGTGGAGAAAACGACAGATCAGGACGGCTACACGGAACAGTCGGTACAGATCCGGGGAATTCCGGCAGGAAACGATTACCGGGTACAGGAGAAGAAGGTGCTGCGGTATTCGCTTATGCAGGTGACAGGTACGAAGAATGTTACCGTGAAAAAAACTAGAAGAGCCGGCATATGGAAAAGATCCTGCGCGCGTCTTTTTCGGTATCGGTAAATCTTTGCGGACATCCCAAAGAAAGTGAGGTTGTATTTGAAAATCAGAAATACCGCTGGGATGATTATGGACACAACAGTATTGTAAAAAACCGGATTCCGGTTGAATAACAAAACGGAAAAACATTCCACCATCGGTTCGGGTGGTGGAATGAAAACAAAATGGAGAGAGAAAAAATCAGCAGAAAAAGAAGAGGGATTGCAGTTCTGACATTGGCGGCGCTTTTTTTTCTGGTATCTGCCGCAGATTCAGGTAAACCGGCAGATTCGAAAAGAACAGGAAGAAGCGGTGGAGATGTATGTCAGAGAAGAAAAAGAAGAGAACAAAGAGGAAAACGAAAAAAAGCGAAGAAGTGCAGGAGCAGGAACCGGGCAGTACAGATCAAAATCTGTTTCGGACAATTGATTTTGCAGGACTTCGATCAAAAAATAGAGAAATCTGCGCGTGGCTCTGGATTCCGGGCTGCGCCTTAGATGTTCCGGTTGCGCACGGGCAGGATAACGGATATTATCTGACACACGATGCGTTTTGCAGGGAGCGGATTTACGGCAGTATTTTTTTGCACCGTGCGATACACCGGAGGATTTTTTCTGAACGTCACACGATTTTATATGGGCATAATATGCGGGATGGAACGATGTTCGGAGGATTGAAAAAGTATCGTGAGGCGTCGTGGGAACAGGAATTTCCGTATCTGTACCTGTATTTGCCGGGTGAAGCATGGCAGTGCCGTATTTGGAGTGTGGAGGAGACGGATGCCAAAAGTGATGTTTACCGGCTGGGAGCATGGAGCGATGCGGACTGGAATGCATGGGTACAGGAAAGAAAAGAAAACAGCATTATCTTTGGCAGCGGTGAGGAAAAGGAAGTTCAAAAGATACTTTTACCCTTTCCACCTGCATTGGTGACGGCAACAGTTCACAGAGACTGGCTGTACATGCGGCGGTGGAGATGATTTTTGCAACAAAATCTGGAAGGGAAGAGGGTTCTGTGCTAGAATAAGACAGAATCAAAAGACTTATGATACAGAGCAGGAAAAAAGGATGGCGATAAGACATGAAAGAACTGTACACGACGGCAGGAATTTTTGTGGTTCTGATACTGCTGGGAGTTTGATGGTACAGAATAACAGAAATGAACAGGAAAAGAAGCTGGTACAACTGCGGAAGAAATGGGGAAAAAAGCAGGAGAAACGGACGGCACGGGAAAAGAAAGAAAAACTGGAAGCGTGTCTGAGACGAAAAGCAGGGGAAAACTTCTGCGTGGACGCGATTACCTGGAATGACCTGGATCTCGATGCGGTTTTTTGACACAGTTGACCACACAGTGTCGGTGTGCGGGGAAGAATATCTGTACACGGCGCTTCGGATGCCGGTCACAACAACAGAAATCAGGGAAGAGCGGGAACGGCTGATGAAGCTTTTTGCAGAGAACCAAAAAGCCAGAGAAGCAGTGCAGAAAGCACTTTTTTGATGGAAAGAAAAGATGAATCCGCCGACAGAAGAAATAGCCGTACTGATGGAGGCGGAGCCGGGAGAGAAGGGGAAATATCTTCTGATGGCCGGTATTGCTGTGCTTGGAATTGGACTGCTGTTTGTACTGCCTCCGCTGGGTGTGGCTGTTCTGTTTGCTTCTATGGTCGGCAACGGACTGATGCATGGAAGGGAGAGCAAAAAGCTGGAGAGTGCATTAAAAGCGTTTGGCTGTATCCTGCGGCTGCAGCGGACAGCCAGGGAACTTGAAAAGAAAAAATTTCCGGACTGGAAATGTATCAGAAGCGTCTGGAAGAACAGGAAAAACAACTCCGTCCGATTACAAGAAAATGCAGAACACTTGTGAATACGAAAGAATCGCAGGGCGGTACAGCAAACATGATTTTTGCATACTTTCACACGTTCTTTCTGCTGGATCTGATCGAGTATTCTTCGGTTGTTTCCGGAGTGAAATCGTATGAAAAAGCGATTCTGCAGATGGCAGAGGATCTTGGACTCCTGGACTTTGCACTGTCTGCAGCATCGTACCGGGAGAGCCTTTCGTATTACTGCCGGCCGGAATTCCTGGATGAGAAAAAAGGCGGGCTGTCGGATCGATGTGGAGGAGCTTTATCATCCGCTTCTGACACATCCGGTGGCAAACAGTCTGTATGCGGAGGGCGGAATTCTGCTGACCGGCTCGAATGCGTCGGGAAAATCCACATTTATGAAAAACATGGCAGTGAATGCGATTCTGGCACAGGCACTGAACACGAGTCTTTCGAAGCGGTATCGCGGTGTTGTGTGCCGGATCATGACATCCATGGCACTCCGCGATAATCTGGCACAGGGAGAGAGTTACTTTGTTGTGGAAGTAAAATCTTTAAAACGGATTCTGGAGGCAAGCCGTGAAAAACACCGCTTCTGTGCGTCATTGATGAGGTGCTGCGGGGAACAAACACGACGTGCGCCGTGCAAATGTGCTCTGTCTTGCAGCAACACATGATACTGAACTGACGTATCTGCTGGAAGATCTCTACACCAATTATCATTTTGAAGAGCAGATTACCGCGCAGAGTATTTCCTTCCCGTATCGCCTGGAACAGGGGCCGGCAAGAGGAAAGAATGCGATTGCGCTGCTTGGAAATATGGGAATTGATGAAAAATTGTAAAACAGGCAGAAAGAAGAGCCGCGGAGTTTGAAACAACAGGAAGCTGGGAAAAGAATAAGTTTCTGAGATAGAAAACAGCCGGGAAAAATTGATCTTTTTGAAAAAATATGCGAAAATGGTTCAGCATTTTTTCATTGTGTGTTATGATAAAACAGATAGCGTGATCCGGCAGAAAAACCGCCGGATCTGTTAAGGAGAAAAACATGAGCAGGACAGGCTTAGAAGATGCATATATTATGCGCGGCAGCAAGAAACTCCGCATGGGATATACGACGGGTTCCTGCGCTGCAGCGGCAGCGCGGGGAGCGGCGTTTATGCTGCTTTCCGGAAAGAAATACAGGAAGTGAAAATCCATACGCCAAAGGGCATTGTTCTGAATCTGGAATTGCTGGATATCCGGAAAAGTGCCGAAAAAAAGTAAGCTGTGCCGTCCGAAAAGACGGCGGGGATGATCCGGATGTGACAGATAAAGCATTGATTTACGCGGAAGTGACGTTTGGAACAGAAGAGGGAATTGTAATCGATGGAGGATTCGGCGTCGGGCGTGTGACAAAGCCGGGGCTGGATCAGCCGGTCGGAAACGCGGCGATCAACCATGTACCGCGCCAGATGATCCGCGAGAATGTGGAGGAGATTCAGAAAAAAACTCGATGATTTCCGCGCACTGCGGGTTATCATCTCCGTACCGGAAGGGGAAGAACTGGCAAAAGCATACATTCAATCCGAGACTTGGCATCACCGGCGGCATTTCAATCCTTGGAACGAGCGGGATTGTGCCGATGAGCGAGGAGGCGCTGATTTCCACGATCCGCGTCGAGATGGAAATGCGGAAAGCACAGGGTGACCGCGTCCTTCTGGTGACACCGGGAAATTACGGACAGGACTTCTTAAAAACGTATCCGTGGGTCCGTGCAGACCATTCCGTTAAGTGCAGTAATTACGTCGGAAAAACACTGGAATTTGCAGCTGAGCTCGGCTTTGACGCCATCCTTTTTGTGGCACATCTTGGAAAATTTGTCAAGGTGTCCGGCGGAATTATGAATACCCATTCCCACGAGGCAGACTGCCGTGCGGAGCTCTTACGGCGCAGGCGGTGCGTGCAGGGGCGGATCTTGCACTGGCAAAAAAACTGCTGGAGACCGGAACGACGGAAGAAGCGGTGCAGATTTTAAAGGAAGCAGGATGCCTGAAAGAGACCATGGAAAAAAGTGACAGAAAAAATTGCTTTTTTTACATGAATTACCATATTGAGGGCAGAGTGCAGACGGAGGCGATTGTTTTTTCAAGCAATGAGGGCCTGCTCGGGGAAACCCCGGGGCAGGGAGAACTTCTGGAGCGCCTGCGGGAGCAGGAAGAAAAAAAACAGAAAAGAGTAAAAACAAAATGACAGGAATTTTATTTGGAACAGGAATCGGACCGGGAGACCCGGAGCTTATGACGTTAAAGGCCGTCCGTCTGATCCGGGAAAATGATACGATTGCAGTACCAGGAGAGAAACCGGAAGAGAGCATTGCCTACCAGATTGCTGTTCAGGCAGTGCCGGAACTGGCAGAAAAAGAGCTCTCGTTGCTATTCCAATGCCGATGACAAAGAATGCCAAAGAACTGGAGGAAAATCACCGGCGCGGTGCAGAAAAAATAGAGGAGCTGCTGGATGCAGGAAAAAACGTAGTATTTCTGACACTCGGAGATCCAACCGTGTATTCTACCTACCTTTATGTACACAGACGGGTACTGGAAGACGGTTACGATGCGAGAATTGTAAGCGGTGTTACATCGTTCTGCGCGGCAGCAGCATCTCTTTCCGAGGGACTGGTGGAAAATTCCGAAGAACTGCATGTGATTCCGGCGTCTTACCAGATTGAAGATGCACTGGAATTTTCAGGAACAAAGGTTCTGATGAAAGCGGGTAAAAAGATGCCGGCTGTGAAACAGTTCCTGAAGGAAAAGAACTGCCGGGCGGTGATGGTAGAAAACTGCGGCATGGATACGGAACAGAAGTATTTCAGCGCGGAAGAAATCCCGGACCAGGCAAGTTACTATTCACTGATTATTGTAAAAGAAAAGAGGAAAAAATAGATGGTACATTTTATTGGAGCGGGCCCTGGAGCCCCGGATCTGATTACGGTAAGAGGACAGAAGCTGCTTGGTGAGGCGGACATTATCATTTATGCAGGTTCTCTGGTCAATCCGGAACTACTGGATCTGAAAAAAGAGGGCTGTGTGGTATATAACAGTGCAACCATGACGCTGGAGCAGGTGATTGATGTTATGAAAGAGGCCGAAAGCAAAGGCCAGACTGTGGCAAGACTCCACACGGGAGATCCGTGCCTGTACGGTGCAATCCGCGAACAGATTGATGCGCTCGATGCCCTTGGAATCGCTCACGATGACTGTCCAGGTGTCAGCTCTTTTCTGCGGAGCGGCTGCTGCCCTTGAAATGGAATATACGCTGCCGGATATCTCCCAGAGTGTTGTCATCACCAGAATGGCAGGAAGAACACCGGTTCCGGAGCGGGAGAGCATTGCGTCTTTTGCGGCACATCAGGCAACGATGGTTGTATTCTTAAGCACGGGACTCTTAGAGGAACTTTCCCGTGAGCTGATTGCAGGCGGCTATACGGCAGATACTCCGGCAGCGATCGTTTACAAAGCAACCTGGCCGGAGGAGAAGACGTTCGTCTGCACCGTTGGAACACTTGCCGAGACGGCGAAAAGAACCAGATCACCAAGACAGCGCTGATGATCATCGGAAATGCCGTTTCCCAGGGAAATTACCGCAGAAGTGATCTGTACAATCCGACGTTTACCACCGAATTCCGAGAGGCAGAAAAATAAGATGAAAATAGCCATAGCAAGTTTTACAAGAAACGGATGCGTCTGGAATCAAAAACTCTGTGCGGCACTGAAAAAACACAGCTGTGAAGGATATGCACTGGAAAAGTACGGGAAAGAAGCGGGAATTCCTGCGATTGCACCGTCGCTTCCTGCATGGACAGAGCGCATGTTTCAGAAAATGGATGCGATTTTGTTTATCGGGGCGTGCGGGATTGCGGTGCGCAGTATTGCACCGTACGTGAAAAGTAAAAAAAGACAGATCCGGCGGTTCTGTGTATGGATGAACAGGGAAAGTTTGTGATTTCATTACTTTCCGGCCATATCGGCGGAGCAAACGAGCTGACGGAAGAAGTTGCAGCTGTAACGGGTGCGGTTCCGGTCATTACAACGGCAACGGATGTCAATCACAAGTTTGCGGTCGATGTCTTTGCTGTAAAAAATCATTGTGAAATTTGTGAGATGGAGCTGGCAAAAGAGGCAGCGGCGCTTCTGGTGGACGGAAAAACGGTTGGATTCTGCAGTCGTTTTCCGGTGGAGGGAACAAAACCGGAGGAACTGATCCCGGAAGAGGCGGCAAAACCGTCGATGGGAATCTGCATTACCACATCGGAAGAGGATTCGCCATATGAGAGGACACTTCACCTGATCCCGAAGGTGATCACCGTCGGCATCGGCTGTAAGAAGAATACACCGGCCGGCCGGATTGAAGAAAAGGTTCTTGCGGCACTTGCGGCGGCCGGGATTTCTCCAAAAGCAGTTCGACAGGCGGCAAGTATTGATCTGAAAGCGCAGGAGCCGGGAATTCTGCAGCTGGTGGAAAAGTATGGCTGGCAGTACCGGACCTTTTCTGCAGAAGAACTGGAAACAGGCGGAGGGGAATTTACGCCGTCTCCGTTTGTGAAGAAGATTACAGGAATTGACAATGTCTGTGAGCGCAGCGCAGTTCTCGCCGGCGGCAGACTGATAAAGAAAAAAAAGGCAGCGGACGGTGTAACAGTTGCACTGGCTGCGGCGGACTGGAGGGCAGTATTTTGAGTACAATTTTTGTCGTGGGCATCGGCCCCGGAGCATATGAAAAAATGACGATTGAGGCGGCGGATGCGCTGCGGAACTGCGATGTGATCATCGGCTATACCGTCTATGTGGATCTGGTAAAAGAACATTTTGCAGGAAAAGAATTTCTGACGACACCGATGCGGAAAGAGGTGGAGCGCTGCCGTCTAGCATTTGAAACTGCGGCAGAGGGAAAACAGGTTGCTATGATCTGCAGCGGAGATGCCGGCGTTTACGGTATGGCAGGTCTGATGTATGAGCTTTCGGAAGAATGGCCTGATATTGAAATTAAGGTAATTCCAGGCGTGACCGCAGCAAGGGGGGGCGCTGCCGTTCTTGGTGCACCGTTGATCCACGACTTCGCCCTGATCAGCCTGAGCGATCTTCTGACACCGTGGGAGAAAATTGAAAACGTCTTCTGCTGGCATCGGAAGCGGATTTTGTCATCTGTCTTTATAACCCGGGAAGCCATAAGAGAGCGGATTATCTGGAAAAAAGCGTGTGATCTGATGCTTCGTTACAAAGCGCCGGAAACCGTCTGCGGAATCGTAAGCCAGATCGGAAGAGACGGGGAGACGAGCCGGACCATGACGCTTGCAGAACTTCGCAATACAAAAGTGGATATGTTTACGACGGTATTTATCGGAAACAGTCAGACAAAGGAAATCCGGGATCACATGGTAACGCCGAGGGGATATCGCTATGAATAAAGTAATCGTCTTTGCCGGAACGACGGAAGGCCGGGAGATCTGCAGTTTTCTGAAGAAATATGAGATTGCATCCCTTGCCTGTACGGCGACAGAATACGGCAAGTGCCGGATCGAGGAGGGCGGTGCCCTGACGGTTCGAAGCGGAAGACTGACAGAAGAAGAGATGGAACAGCTTTTTGGCGAAGAACAGCCGGAAATGGTTATCGATGCAACCCATCCGTATGCCGATCTTGTGTCGGAAAATATCCGGTCTGCATGTGAAAAAGCAGGAAAAACGTACCTTCGGCTGCTGCGGCCGTCGCTTGCGGCAGATCCATCCTGCGTCATGGTCGATACGACAGAAGAAGCGGTATCGTATCTGGCGGGCACAGAGGAAAAGATTCTGGTAACAACAGGAAGCAAGGAACTCGCAAAATTTGCAGAGCTTCCGGATTATAAAAACCGTGTGTATGCCCGGGTGCTGCCGTTGCCAGGCGTAATTGCATCCTGCGCGGAACTTGGATTTGATGCCGCACATACCATAGGCATGCAGGGACCGTTTTCTATGGACATGAACGTTGCAATGCTGCAGTCGTTCCATGCCGAATGGATGGTAACGAAGGAATCCGGAAGAAACGGCGGCTTTGAAGAAAAAAATTGAGGCAGCAAAAAAGGCCGGTGTCCGTGTCGTTCTGATCGGCCGTCCGAAAGAGGAAGAAGGACTCTCGGAGGACGAGGTCAAGAGGTATCTCGTTGAAAAATTTGATCTGTCCGTGAAACGGGACGTCGTGATCGCCGGAATCGGACCTGGTGCAGAAGCACAGATGACGCTGGCGCTCGTAGACGCGTGTGAGCAGGCGGATGTGCTGATCGGTGCGGGACGCATGACAAAAGCAGTAGAAAAATATCAGAAGCCAATGCTTGCAGAATACAGCCCGGAAAAAGATTTACGAGTATCTGAAGGCGCACCCGGAATATGAAAAAGATTGTTCTTCTGCAGTCGGGTGATGTCGGCTTTTACAGCGGAGCAAAGAAACTTCAGGCCGTCCTTGCGGAAGATGCGGATTTTTCTGTCCGTGTAGAGCCGGGAATTTCTTCGCTGGTTTATTTCTGTGCCAAAATCGGAGTGTCCTGGGAGGATGCAGCATTTGTGAGCCTGCACGGACAGCACTGCAACTTTCTGGAGACGGTCCGCCGAAACCGGAAAACTCTGGCGATCGCCGGCGGAAAGGGCAGTGTCAGGGAAATCTGCCAGACGTTAAGTTCGTACGGCTGGGAGCAGATTGTGCTGCATGTGGGAACGGATCTGTCGTATCCGGAAGAACAGATTGTGACAGGAACCCCATTCGAACTTGCTAAAATGGAGTTTGCTCCGCTTGCGGTTCTTCTGTTTGAAAATCCGAATCCGGAACCAGAGTTTACAGCCGGCATGGCAGATGAAGTATTTCTGCGTGACAAAGTACCGATGACCAAGCGGGAAGTGCGCAATGCGTCTCTTTCACATCTGCAGCTTTCTTCGAATTCTGTTGTCTATGATATTGGATCGGGCACAGGTTCTGTTTCGATTGAGATGGCGCTTCGTGCAGCACAGGGAAAAGGTATATGCGATAGAAAAAAATCCGGCAGCCGTTGCACTTCTGCAGGAAAATAAAAAGAAATTTGCAGTGGATCATCTGGAAATTATTGAGGGAACTGCACCGGAAGCACTCGAAGCACTTCCGGTTCCGACGCATGCATTTATCGGCGGGTCTGCCGGAAACTTAAAAGAGATTCTGGAACTGCTCCTGCGGAAGAATCCGAACATCCGCGTGGTATTAAATACAGTAACCGTGGAAACATTAGCGGAAGCAGCATCGTGTTTCAAAAAACTTGCGTTTGAAGAGCCGGAAATCGTCTGCCTGCAGGCTTCCAATGCGAAAAAGGCCGGAAGAAGCCATCTGATGATTGCCCAGAATCCGGTTTATATCTTTACAGCCCAGGGAGGTGCCAAAGAATGAAAGCACCAAGAATCATGCTGGCAGCAGGAAGGAGCGGAAGCGGGAAAACGATGATCACCTGCGGACTGCTCCGTGCACTGCAGCAGATGGGAAAGCAGCCCGCAGCGTTTAAATGCGGCCCGGATTATATCGATCCGATGTTTCACGAACAGGTAATCGGCGCCCCGTCGTGTAATCTGGATCCGTTTTTTCACAGAGGAAGAAACAACACAGTATCTGTTCTGCAAACATGCAGCGGGTCATGACATTTCCGTATTGGAAGGCGTTATGGGGTATTACGACGGTCTTGGCGGAATTTCTACCAAAGGCAGCGCCTACGATCTCGCCGGTATGACAAAAACGCCGGTTCTTCTGGTTGTCGATGCCAAAGGCATGAGCGTTTCAGCGCTTGCCTTTATCAAGGGATACCTGCAGTACAAAGAGGACAGCAGGATCGCCGGTGTAATCTTTAACCGGATGTCAGAGATGCTGTACCGGGAGATCGCGCCGATGGCGGAAAAAAGAACTTGGCATTTCCTGTGTCGGCTTTGTGCCGGAACTGAAGGAATGCCACTTAGAAAGCCGCCACCTCGGCCTTGTGATGCCGGATGAGGTGGAAAATCTGCAGGAGCAGGTCAATCTGCTTGCAGAAACACTGCAGAAGACACTGGATTTTGAAAAAATTCTTGCGATTGCAGAAGGGGCAGAAGAGCTCTCGGGAAAAATGCCGGAAGCCCTGCGTAAGGTGACAGAAAGCGAAGCAGCCGCCAAGGTGCGTGCTGCGAAGCCGATTCTTGCCGTTGCAAAGGATGAAGCATTCTGTTTCTTTTATCGGGATAATCTGGAGCTTCTCGCGTCGCTTGGAGCCAAAATCGAATATTTTTCGCCGCTTTCCGATGCGGAGCCGCCAAAGAATACAGACGGATTTCTGTTCTGCGGCGGCTACCCGGAGCTGCACGCAGAAGAGCTTTCGGAAAACCAGACCATGAGAACGAAGATCCGCGATAACATCCGTCAGGGAATGCCGGTTCTTGCAGAATGCGGCGGTTATATGTACCTGTCAGAATCCATGGAGGATATGGATGGAAATGTGTATCCTATGGTACAGGCTGTTCCGGGAAATGTTTATCGGACAAAAAAGCTGGGAAGATTCGGCTATATCACCCTCACGCCAAACACGAAGGATACCTTTCGGAACGGCGGAAATCCGGTGCGCGGCCATGAGTTCCATTACTTTGACAGCACAGACTGCGGAAGTGCATGGCATGCGGCAAAACCGCTGCGGAAGCGGAACTGGGAATGCATTCATGCGACAAAACGGATGATGGCGGGATTCCCGCATCTTTACTATATGGCAAGTCCGCACCTCGCACTGGAATTTCTGGAGCAGTGTGTCTCTTACCGGAAAGAACAGGAGAAAACAAGATGAAAACAGCATTAGCAGCCCTGATTGTGGGCTATGGATTGGACCTGCTGCTTGGAGATCCCTCCTTTTTTGTATCATCCGATCCGTGTGATCGGAAATCTCATTGCCCTGCTGGAAAAATGGCTGCGGAAGGTATTTCCGAAAACGCCAAAGGGAGAGCTTGCCGGAGGAGTTTTTCTCGTGATCCTCGTCTGTCTGGCGGGATACGGTGTTCCGGCACTGCTGCTCTTTTTGCGGCATTTAAAAAATTCATCCGGTCATCGGCTTCCTTTTGGAGGTTCTCTGGTGCTGGCAGATTCCGGCAACGAAATGCCTGAAGGATGAGAGCATGAAGGTCTATCAGAAATTAAAAAGAAAACGATCTTCCGGGGGCGCGCTATGCGGTTTCCATGATCGTAGGACGTGATACGGAAAATCTTTCGGAAACAGGAGTGACAAAAGCTGCCGTGGAAACGATCGCGGAGAATACGTCGGACGGTGTCATTGCACCGCTCCTCTTTCTTGCCATCGGCGGACCGGCAGTGGGCTTTCTGTATAAGTCCATCAATACCATGGATTCCATGGTGGGATACAAAAATGACAAATATCTGTATTTTGGACGGTGTGCGGCAAAGCTGGACGATGTCGTCAATTACATACCGGCGAGAATCAGCGCATGGCTGATGATTCTTGCGTCTGCATGCGAGCGCATGAACTGGAAAAATGCAGAAAAAAATTTACAAACGCCACCGTTACTGCCACGCCAGCCCAAATTCTGCACAGACAGAGGCGGCGATGGCAGGCGCGCTGGATGTACAGCTTGCCGGAGATGCCGTGTATTTCGGCAAAGTCGTAAAAAAACCAACGATCGGCGATGACATCCGCCCGGTCGAGGCGGAAGATATCAAAAAGAGCAAATCATCTGATGTATCTGACCTCGTTCCTCGGACTGGTGTTCTTTGCGGGAATCCGCGCGGTCTTTTATTGCTGTAAAAAGAAAGATAGAAACACAACGGAAAAAGAGAAAGGAAGGCATATGGCATGAGACAAAATCCACATGGAGGAGACATTTACACGAAAAAATGCAGAGTCGATTTTTCTGTGAATGTCAATCCTCTTGGAACTCCGGAAAGTGTGAAAGAGGCGGTGAGAAAGAGCGCGGAATCGGTGGAACAGTATCCTGACGCACTGTGCCGGGACCTGACCCGGGCACTGTCGGAAAAGGAGCAGCTTCCAGAAGAAAATATCCTGTTTGCAAACGGCGCCGCGGAGCTTATTTTTACCCTGACACAGGCTCTCCGCCCGAAAAAAGCGCTGATTGCAGCGCCGGGATTTGCAGAGTATGAAGCAGCACTTTCAGCGGCAGGGTGTTTTATCCGTATGTATCCGCTGCAAAAGGAAAAAAGGCTTTCTTTACAGGACGATTTCAGCGATGATCTGACCGACGATCTGGATCTTGTCTTTTTATGTAATCCAAATAATCCAACCGGCCTTACGATTCCGCAGGAGCTTCTTTTAAAGATCCTGGATAACTGCCGGGAGCGTAACATCTATCTGGTGCTGGATGAGTGTTTCATAGAATTTCTGCCGGAGCCGGAAAAAGTGACGATGCAGGGAAAACTGGACGAATATCCGAATCTGCTGATTCTGCGTGCGTTCACAAAAGATTTACGCAATGCCTGGTCTGCGTCTTGGCTATCTGCTCTGCAGCGACGAGGATCTGCTGGATCGGATCAGCCGCAGCATGCAGTCGTGGAATGTTTCGATTCCGGCGCAGATGGCAGGCCTTGCCGCCCTGAACGAGGATGCTTACGTCAAAGAAGCACGGGAACTGATCGGAAAAGAACGCGCCTGGATGAAAGCAGAACTGGAAAAAGCAGGTCTTACCGTATGGGATTCCTGTGCAAATTATCTGTTCTTTGAGGGACCGAAAGGACTTGCCGCACGGCTGGAAAAAGGCGGCATTCTGATCCGCGACTGTTCCAACTACCCGGGCCTTGCCGACGGATATTACCGTGCAGCCGTACGCACACATGAAGAAAACCAGATTCTGACAGAAGCCGTTTCACAGATTCTGCAGTGGTTTTAGGAGGAAAACGATGGCGAAAGTAATTATGATACAGGGAACGATGTCAAATGCGGGAAAAAGTCTGCTTGCGGCGGGCTTATGCCGGATTTTCCATCAGGACGGATACCGTGTGGCGCCGTTCAAATCACAGAATATGGCACTCAATTCCTATATTACGAAAGGAGGACTGGAAATGGGCAGGGCACAGGTGATGCAGGCGGAAGCGGCAGGGATCGAACCGTCCGTTTTGATGAACCCGATTCTGTTAAAGCCGACGAATGACACCGGTTCGCAGGTGATTGTAAACGGTGAGGTACTGGGAAACATGAGTGCGCGGGAATATTTTTCCCACAAAAAAGAGCTGATCCCGGACATCATGAAAGCGTACCATGCACTGGAAGAACAGTATGATATTATTGTCATCGAAGGAGCCGGAAGTCCGGCGGAGATCAATCTGAAAAAGGATGACATCGTAAATATGGGAATGGCAAAGCTTGTGGATGCACCGGTGCTCCTCGTCGGAGATATTGACCGCGGCGGCGTTTTTGCTCAGCTTTACGGTACCGTAGAGCTTTTAGAGCCGGATGAGCGCGACCGCATCAAGGGTCTGATTATCAACAAATTCCGCGGGGACAAAACCATCCTGGACCCGGGCGTTGTGATGCTGGAAGAAAAAACACATCCCGGTGGTCGGCGTGGCGCCGTATCTCCACATCGAAGTGGAAGACGAGGACAGTCTGACCGAGCGATTCACCAGAAAAGAGGAGATCGGTCTCATTGACCTTGCGGTCATCCGTCTCCGCGTATTTCAAACTTCACCGATTTCAACCCGTTCGAGCGGATCGAAGGCGTATCACTCCGCCACGTAAGAGCTGTCTCCGAACTGAAAAATCCGGATCTGATCCTGCTTCCGGGGACAAAAAATACCATGGAGGACCTGCTCTGGATGCGTCAGACCGGTCTGGAAGCGGCCGTACTGAAGGCGGCTGCGGCCGGAAAAGTAATTTTCGGTGTCTGCGGCGGCTTCCAGATGCTCGGAGATACGCTGAGCGATCCGCTGCATGTCGAAGCCGGCGGAACGATCAAAGGAATGGGACTCCTGCCGATGGATACCGTATTTGCCGGTGAGAAGACGAGAACCCGCGCGGAGGGCGCTTTTGGAAAAACAGAAGGCGTTCTTGCCGGGATCGAGGGAACCCGGATTGAGGGCTATGAAATCCATATGGGAGAAACGGTGCGGAAAGAAGGAACAGAAGCATTCACGTTCATCGATTAAGAGAACCGTGCTGATTCGGATAAGCTGGACGGTGCACAGAAAGGAAATGTGTACGGTACGTATGTGCACGGCATTTTCGACAAAGAAGAAGTTGCCGAGCGGATCGTGGAAGCACTTGCAAAGAATAAGGGAATTGCCATGGAGCAGATTCACGGTGTCGATTACCAGACATTCAAAGAGACACAGTACGATATTCTCGCAGATGCGCTGCGCGAGCATCTCGACATGAAGAAGATTTATCAAATTCTGGAAGAAGGGGCATAAAGATGAAGATAGAACTGGAGCAGGTAAGCCCGCACGAGATTGAAAAAGAGAAGCTTTGAAATTATCACGGAAGAATTAAACGGAAGAACGTTTCCAGAGGATCAGGAACTGGTTGTAAAGCGGTGTATCCACACAAGTGCGGATTTTGATTATGCGGATAATCTCTGCTTTTCGGAGCATGCGGTGGCAAAAGGCATCGAGGCGATCCGGGAGGGAGCCTGCATTGTGACGGATACGCAGATGGCAAGATCCGGCATCAACAAAAAGGTGCTTGCGCGCCACGGCGGTGAAGCGCTCTGCTTTATGTCAGACGAAGATGTTGCGGCAAGAGCAAAAAAACCGGAAGCACCCGCGCGGCAGCCTGCATGGAAAAAAAGCGGCGGAGCTGGATAAAAAGCTGATTATTGCGGTTGGAAATGCGCCGACGGCACTGGTCCGCCTCTATGAACTGATCGGGGAAGGAAAAATAAAACCGGCGCTGATCATCGGAGTTCCGGTCGGCTTTGTCAATGTGGTACAGTCCAAAGAACTGATTATGCAGACCAATATCCCGTATATCGTGGCACGCGGACGAAAAGGCGGCAGCAATATCGCGGCGTGCATCTGCAACGCACTCCTGTATATGATGGATCAGGACCGCGGATATTAAAAAAATAGATGAAAAAACGGAAAGCAGAAGTCTTGACAGATTTCGAATCACCGTTTATACTATGGAACATGGAAAAAGGCTTGAAGGGAACAAGTAGACGTACAAAACGCGACAGAAAGCAGCCGGCAGATGAGAGGCGCATGCAGGTTCTGTACGATTCGAATACATCCCGGAGTTGCGCACCGAATAAAACGGGCGGCAGAAGAACTATGATGCACGTTTTTAGTAGGCTGCGACGTAAGAGACGAACGTTACAGCGTCAGGGTATTCAGAGGTTTTGGATACCGACAAAGGCAGCTGCCGTGAGACAGCTGTGAAGTAAGGTGGTAACACGGGAGATACGGGCTCTCGTCCTTTGAATCGGAAAGGACGGGAGTCTTTTTGTATAAAAAACTTTGGTCCCAGACGGTAACACATACCCGAAAGTCAACCGAAAAAAGGAGAAAAACAAAATGCAGATTTATGACGAACTGATCGCCAGAGGCCTTCTGGCACAGGTAACCGACGAAGATGAAATCAGAGACCTGGTAAACAATGGAAAAGCAACGTTCTATATCGGATTCGACTGCACCGCAGACAGTCTGACCGCAGGTCACTTCATGGCACTGACCCTGATGAAACGGATGCAGATGGCAGGAAACAAACCGATCGCCCTGATCGGCGGCGGCACCACCATGATCGGTGACCCGTCCGGAAGAACCGATATGAGAAAAATGCTGACCCGCGAGGAGATCGACCACAACGCAGAGTGCTTCAAACGTCAGATGGAGCGTTTCATCGAGTTTGGCGAGGGAAAAGCTATGATGCTCAACAACGCAGACTGGCTGCTGAACCTGAACTATGTAGAACTGCTCCGTGAGGTAGGTGCATGCTTCAGCGTCAACAACATGCTCCGTGCAGAGTGCTACAAACAGCGTATGGAAAAGGGCTTAAGCTTCTTAGAGTTTAACTACATGATTATGCAGAGCTACGACTTCTATACCTTATACCAGAAATATGGCTGTAATATGCAGTTTGGTGGCGATGACCAGTGGAGCAACATGTTAGGCGGAACCGAGCTGATTCGTCGTAAACTTGGAAAAGATGCTTACGCGATGACCATCAACCTTCTGACCGACTCTCAGGGCAAGAAGATGGGTAAAACCGCAGGAAACGCTGTATGGCTTGACCCGAACAAGACCAGCCCGTTCGATTTCTACCAGTACTGGAGAAACGTGGACGATGCCGACGTCTTAAAATGTATCCGTATGCTGACCTTCCTGCCGCTGGAGCAGATCGACGAGATGGATTCCTGGGAAGGAAGTCAGCTGAACGAAGCAAAAGAGATCCTGGCATATGAACTGACCAAGCTGGTTCACAGTGAGGAAGAAGCAAAGAAAGCGCAGGAAAGTGCACGTGCCGTATTCTCTACCGGAAGCTCCGAGCATATGCCGACCAGTGAACTTTCTGCAGAAGATTTCACGGACGATAAAATCGATATCGTAACCCTTCTTGTCAAAGCAGAGCTTGCAAAGACCAGAAACGAAGGACGCCGTGCCGTAGAGCAGGGCGGTGTATCCGTAGACGGTGAGAAAATTACAGATCCGAAATATGCCGTAGAAAAAGCAGCCTTCGGCGAGGACGGTATCGTTCTGAAAAAAGGAAAGAAGAATTTCAAAAAAATTTGCGTTAAATAATTAAGTGTGCTATTATAAAGAATGGATTCCCGGAAGAAATTCCGGGACACACTGAATTATTTGGAGGACAAACAGTCATGGAAAAATATGGCGTAAACGAATTACGAAAGATGTTTCTTGAGTTCTTCGAGAGCAAAGGACATCTTGCTATGAAGAGTTTTTCGTTGATTCCACACAACGATAAAAGTCTTTTACTGATCAACTCTGGTATGGCACCGTTAAAGCCGTACTTCACAGGCCAGGAGATCCCGCCGAGACGCAGAGTCACCACATGCCAGAAATGTATCCGTACCGGTGATATCGAAAATATCGGAAAAACCGCACGTCACGGTACCTTTTTTGAAATGCTCGGAAACTTTTCCTTCGGTGATTATTTCAAACACGAAGCAATCGCATGGTCCTGGGAGTTTTTAACACAGGTAGTAGGGCTCGATCCGAATCGTCTGTACCCATCCATCTATCAGGACGATGATGAAGCATTTGATATCTGGAACAAAGAGATCGGCATCCCGGCAGGCCGTATTTTCCGTTTTGGAAAAGAAGACAACTTCTGGGAGCATGGCTCCGGCCCCTGCGGTCCCTGCTCTGAGATCTACTATGACCGCGGTGAGAAGTACGGCTGCGGCAAGCCGGGATGTACCGTTGGCTGCGAGTGTGACCGTTACATGGAAGTATGGAACAACGTATTCAGCCAGTTCAACAACGACGGCGAGGGCCACTACACCGACCTGATCCAGAAGAACATTGATACTGGTATGGGACTTGAGCGTCTGGCAGTTGTCGTCCAGGACGTAGATTCCATCTTCGATGTCGACACCATTCAGGCACTACGCAACAAAGTATGCGAAATCTCCGGAAAAGAGTATGATAAAGATCATGAGACCGATGTTTCCATCCGTCTGATCACAGACCATATCCGTTCCTCTACATTTATGATCTCCGATGGTATTATGCCATCTAATGAGGGACGTGGCTATGTACTCCGCCGTATCATCCGCCGTGCAGCACGTCATGGCCGTCTGCTTGGCATTGACGGACTGTTCCTTGCCCGCCTTTCCGCAAGCGTAATCGAAGGCTCCAAAGACGGATATCCGGAACTTGAAGAGAAAAAAAGATTTCATCTTCAACGTTCTGAACAACGAGGAGAGACCCAGTTCAACAAAACCATCGACCAGGGACTTCGTATCCTTTCCGAGCTCGAAGAAAAAATGCAGAGCGAAGGCAAAAAAGTTCTGGACGGACAGGATGCATTCAAACTGTACGATACCTACGGATTCCCGCTGGATCTGACCAAAGAGATCCTCGAGGAGAAGGGCTACGGCATCGACGAGGACGGTTTCCATGCAGCAATGGAAGAGCAGAGAGAGCGTGCAAGATCGAGCCGTGAAGTAACAAACTACATGGGTGCTGATGCAACTGTATATGATGAGATTGACCCGTCCGTAACAACTGAGTTTACCGGATACGATCATATGGAGGATACCTCCAAAGTAACCGTTCTGACGACAGAGACTGAGATTGCAGAATCTCTGATGGAAGGCCAGAAGGGAACCATTTTCGTAGAGAAAACTCCGTTCTACGCTACCATGGGCGGTCAGGAAGGCGACTGCGGTATCATCAAAGGAGCAAATGGTGTATTCGAAGTAGAAGATACCATCAAACTCCGCGGCGGAAAATACGGCCACGTCGGTGTCATGAAATCCGGTATGATTTCAAACGGCGAGAAAGTTACGCTTCAGGTCAACGAAGAGGCAAGAAAAAATACCGAGAAGAACCACAGCGCAACACACCTTCTGCAGAAGGCATTAAAGACTGTTCTCGGTGCACACGTAGAGCAGAAAGGTTCTCTCGTAACCCCGACCAGACTCCGTTTCGACTTTGTCCACTTCCAGGCTATGACACCGGAAGAACTGGAAAAAGTTGAGAATCTGGTAAATGAAAAGATTCAGGAGCAGATCCCGGTTGTAACCGACATCATGGATACTGAGGAAGCAAAGAAATCCGGCGCGATGGCTCTGTTCGGTGAGAAATATGGTGAGAAAGTACGTGTCGTATCCATGGGAGAATTTTCCAAGGAGTTTTGTGGTGGTACCCATGTAAAGAATACCGCTGAAATTGGACTGTTCAAACTTGTTTCTGAGGCAGGCATCGCAGCAGGTGTCCGCAGAATCGAGGCACTGACCGGACCGTCTGTTACTGCATACTATAAAGCACAGGAAGAGAAAAATACATGAGGCAGCAGCTCTCTTAAAGACAACACCGGCGGATCTCCTCGAGAAGATCGCTCATCTGCAGGCAGAGGCAAAGGCACTCCAGGCAGAGAATGAGTCCTTAAAGAGCAAACTGGCAAAAGAAGCGCTCGGCGATGTTATGGATAAAGTAACCGAAGTCAAAGGTGTAAAACTTCTCGCTGCATCCGTACCGGATGTCGATATGAACGGACTGCGTGACCTTGGCGACCAGCTGAAAGAAAAACTGGGAAGCGGCGTTGTTGTTCTGGCATCTGCAAAGGACGGTAAAGTAAGCCTTCTTGCCATGGTAACCGATGATGCGATGAAGAAAGGTGCACATGCCGGAAAACTGATCAAAGCAGTGGCAGCTATCGTAGGCGGTGGCGGCGGCGGACGTCCGAACATGGCACAGGCCGGTGGAAAGAATCCGGAGAAGATCGACGAAGCAGTTGCAAAAGCTGCTGAGGTACTGGAAGGCCAGATCGCATAACAATAAGCAGGAAAAACAGCACAAAATCCTGCCGCCTGCAGGGCAGAAAAAAAGGAGCCAGGCAGGCGGCAAAAAATTTTGAAAAAATGAAAAAAACTTGTTGACGTACGAGATTTTTAATAATAAGAACAGTGCTATAAAAATACCCAAACAGTTGTATTCTGCACAATACACAACTGGAGGGAGGTTAGGTGTGAGACTATGTCAAATAATCGTTAAAGAAAAAACGAAACGTTGGACAGCGCTTTCCGCAGCTTTAAGCGTAGCTGTGCAAAAGCTGGCATTCAGCAGGAGATACGTAAAGAGAGCATTACGAGAAACCAAGTGTTCGTCGTAAAAAGAAATCTGAAGCTGCCAGAAAACGTAAGTATAATTAATGTGCAAAAAAATCCCCGGCGATCTGTTTTGCCGGGGATTTTTATACTTGTAACTTAAAGTCGCAGGTTTTGACAAAACAGCAAGGCGGTGACAAATGAGAATTTTGTACAAAATAGCAAACAAGCTGTTTCGTATCGTGAAAAAGATTCTGAAGCTGCTTACCAGCCGTATGGTCATTATCGGTGTTGCACTTCTTCTGGAATTTTGCTGGCTGGCCGGAATTGTGATGCAGCTCAATGAAAAATCTGTCTACATCAACTATGCGGTCACGATCCTTTCCCTGCTTGCAGTGCTTTCGATTATCAATAATCCGAAAATGAATCCCGGCTACAACTGATGTGGGCAGTCTGTATCCTGGCGCTTCCGGTAACCGGAATCTGCCTGTACGGCATTCTCGGCCATTCCAGTGTGGCAAGAAAATTCCGTACACATTACGATACAGTTCTGCTTTCGCAGGGAGGCGTTCTTGGAGAGGAAGAAGAGACGCGTAAAAAGCTCGAGGAAGAAAATATCCTGGCAGCGGGGCAGTCTTCCTATCTGACCAATTATGCGCATTATCCTGTTTATGAAAATACAGAAACAGAGTATTACCCGCTGGGAGATGTATGGTTTGAGCACTTTATTGAGGAACTCAAAAAGGCAGAACACTACATTTTTATGGAATATTTCATCATCAGCGAGGGGTATCTGTGGGATACGGTGCTGGAGATTCTGAAGGAAAAAGCGGCCGCCGGTGTGGATGTGCGGGTGATTTACGATGATTTCGGCTGCGTGACGACACTGCCGTATCAGTATTATAAATCGCTGCAGCAGATGGGCATCAAGTGTGCGGCGTTCAATCAGTTCCGACCGGTGCTGAATGTCATTTTAAATAACCGTGACCACCGGAAAATTGCCGTGATCGACGGTCATACGGCTTTCACGGGCGGCATTAATCTTGCGGACGAATACATTAACCGCAAGGAGCGGTTCGGCCACTGGAAGGATTCCGGAATCTGTCTGCATGGTGAGGCGGTATGGAGTTTTACGGTGATGTTTCTGCAGATGTGGAGCACAATCACCGGTATGGAATGCAATTTCGAATCATACCGGCCGGAGATCTATCACGAGGAAGCGTTTAAAAAGACGGTTTTTTGTGCAGCCGTACGGCGATTCCCCGCTGGATGGAGAGACAGTAGGCGAGCATGTTTATCTGAACATTATTTCACAGGCGAAAAAATATCTTTATATTTTTTACCCCGTATCTGATTCCGGACAACGAGACGCTGACCGCTCTCTGCATGGCGGCAAAGCGCGGAGTCGATGTGCGGATTGTAACGCCGGGTATCCCGGATAGAAGATTGTCTATATTCTGACGCAGGCCAATTACGAGATCCTGCTGGAATCCGGCGTTCAGATTTACCAGTATACGCCGGGCTTTATCCATTCCAAGAGCTTTGTCTGTGATGATGAAGTTGCGACGGTCGGAACGATCAACATGGATTACCGGAGCATGTACCTGCATTTTGAGTGCGGTGTCTGGATGTACGGCAGCAGTGCGGTTGCCCAGGTAAAAGAGGATGCGCTGACCACGTTTGAACAGTGTGAGCAGATCAATATGGACTACTGCCGAAAGAAAAATTTTGCAGTCCGTGCACTCCGCGGTGCGCTGAAGTTTCTGGCACCGCTGCTGTAAACGGAACAGACAGCATAGTTCTGCGGTCGTCTGCATAGCCTGTAGGGAAGAAAGAGCAGATGTTTCGGGGGCATATGAAGAGAAGAACACGAAATATCGTCTGGAGCCTGCTGATGATCCTGGTGCTTCTTGCAGCGCCCTTTTGAAAGTGACTGCGGCAGAGCAGAATGGAGAATCTTCCGACAAGCAGCAGAACGAAACAACGGAACAGAAAACAGAAGAGACGGAGGAGACAGCACCGGAGATGACAACGGACCTTGGGCTGGCTTCGCCGTCTGTTCTTTTTGATGGAGGCACAGACCGGAACTGTTCTGTACGAGAAAAATGCGTCGGAACAGCGAAGCCCGGCGAGCATCACAAAAATCATGACGCTGCTGCTGATTTTTGAAGAGCTCGAAAAAGGGACGCTCCAGCTGACCGACGAAGTGACGACGAGTGCGCACGCCAGAAGTATGGGCGGGTCCCAGGTCTTTCTGGAAGAGGGCGAAAAGCAGACCGTTGAGACGATGATCAAGTGTATTGTCGTTGCTTCGGGAAACGATGCATCTGTAGCGATGGCAGAGCATATTGCGGGGACAGAAAGCGAGTTCGTCAGCCGGATGAACCAGAAAGCAAAAGAACTCGGCATGAACGACACGAAGTTTGAGGACTGCTGCGGCCTCACGGATTCCGATGGCCATTACACGACAGCGGCAGATGTGGCGAAAATGTCTCGGGAGCTGATCGAGCGCTTTCCGCAGATCCTGAACTATTCCTCTATCTGGATGGAAGAGATTACGCATGTCACACAGAAGGGAAGCAAACCATTCACCCTCACCAATACAAATAAGCTGATCCGCGGCTATGAGGGCTGTGTGGGACTGAAAACAGGAAGCACCTCGAAGGCGAAGTACTGCGTCTCGGCAGTGGCGAAGAAAAATGATCTGACGATGCTGGCAGTCGTGATGGGAGCACCGGACTACAAGGTGCGGTTTGCAGATGCAGCGTCACTGTTCCAGTATGGGTTTTCGTCCTGCAGCATCTACATAGACCGGGAACGCGATCCCCTGCCGGAACTTTCGGTTGTTTACGGAAAGCAGGATACGGCAGAACTGGAATATGCGGAAGAATTCCGCTATCTTACGACGGGCGGGACGGTGATTGGTGAAGTGGAAAAAAACGATGGAACTGCCGGAAGAGGTGCAGGCCCCTATCCAGAAAGGCGAGTGTGCCGGAAGAATTGTTTACAAAGCAGACGGTGAGGAACTTGGTTCCGTTGCGATTTTATATGGAGCAGACGTGGCAAGAGCCGGCATGTGGGATCTGTTCGGATGTACGATGAAACAATATTTTCTTGGGACAGCATAAAGCCGGAGTATCATGCGCGAAAAGGAGAAAAACATGGCAAAGAAAAATTACTATGCGGTAAAACAGGGAAAGGTTCCGGGCATCTACCGGACATGGGATGCGTGCAAAGCGCAGGTACACGGTTATCCTGGCGCAATTTACAAGGGATTTGAGCGTCTGGAGGAGGCAGAGGCCTTTCTGGGCGGCGGTAAAATGCCGGAACCATTGCTGCGGGAAACAAAAGGAACGTATTCCGCTGCCCCGGAACGAAAGGCAGTACAGAGCACGGCAGCACCCGATCCTTCTTCTTGGGACTGGGAACACCTGATTCTGGCAGAAAAACCATGCGAAGACCCGGAATACGCCGGTGTCGGCAGGAGCGCCGTCGCATACGTGGATGGAAGCTATCAGCATGCGCTCGGAAAGTTCTCCTGCGGTGTGGTCCTCTTCCTGGACGGAAAAGAGTTGAATCTTGCAGAAGAATACAGCGACCCGGATCTCGTCTCCATGCGGAATGTGGCAGGCGAGATCAAGGGCGCAGAGCTGGCCATGGCTTACTGCCTGACACATGATATTCCGGAGCTGGCCATCTATCACGATTACCAGGGAATCGCAAGCTGGTGTACGAGAGAATGGCAGGCGAAAAAACAGGGAACCATCGATTACCGGAATTTTTACGATCTGGCATCGGCCAAAGTTGCGATCCGCTTCTGCAAAGTAAAGGGCCACACCGGCGTCACCTACAACGAAAAAGCCGATCAGCTGGCAAAACAGGCATTGGGCTTATAAACAGCAGGGAAAACGGGTTGTCATACACCGAAAAATCAAGTATAATGAACGGTATGAGAAAATTTACAACGACCTATTACAAACTTTCGTCAAATGGAAAATTTCTGGAAGGAAACGGTTTTCGTCTGGCGTTTATCAGTGATCTTCACAATATGGAGTTTGGCCCAGACAACACGGTGTTAAAGGCAGTCATCGATGAGGCGGCTCCGGATCTTGTCATCATCGGCGGGGACCAGATTGTGGCAAAGCCGGGGAGAACCTCGACCCGGGTCTGAGTTTCGCGGAACGTCTTGCGGAGGAATACCAGGTAATCTATGGCTGCGGAAACCACGAATACCGTCTGAAGCTGTATCCGGAACAGTACGGCGGTCTGTATGAAAAAAGCTCCGAGAGCGCCTGAAAAAGGCAGGAATCTGCTATCTGGAAAATGAGACGGCGGATCTTACCATCAGCGGCTGTCCGGTCCGGATCTACGGCTATGCCATGGACCGCACCTATTACAACCGCTTTTTACCGCGGACCGCTGCCGGTTTCGGAACTGACGGACCACCTTGGAAAACCGGATCCGGCGCGCTACGGCATTCTGCTGGCGCATCACCCTGCCTACCGCAGCTCCTATGCATCATATGGAGCCGATCTGACGCTTTCCGGCCATTATCACGGCGGCGTGGTGGGCCTTGGCGCGCACCGGGGGCTTGTGACGCCGGATTTCCGCCTTTTTTCGAAAAACTGCCGCGGGCTGTTCCTGACGGGCGGCACCTGCCAGATCATCAGTGCAGGAACGGGCGAACACACCATTCCGGTCCGCATCTGGAACAGAAGAGAATTGATTATTACAGATATCGGGAAAACGTAAGGAGAACAGAGCACATGGCGATACCAGTAAAGCTTCCGGTGTTTGAAGGACCGCTGGACCTTCTTCTTCACCTGATCGATAAAAACAAAATAGATATTTACGATATCCCCATTGTAGAGATTACGGACCAGTATCTGGAATACATTCATCAGATGGAGCGGGAAGACCTCAACATCATGAGTGAGTTCATGGTCATGGCGGCGACGCTTCTGGATATCAAATGCCGCATGCTGCTTCCGAAAGAAGTGAATGAGGAAGGCGAGGAAGAGGACCCGAGAGCCGAGCTGGTGCAGCAGCTTTAGAGTACAAAATGTACAAGTACATGTCGTACGAGCTGCGTGACCGCATGAACGAGGCGAGCCGTTCCGTGTACAAAGGAGCCGACGCTTCCAAGAGAAGTGCTGGAGTACAGGACGCCGGTCGACACCTCCGAGCTCCTTTCGCAGATTTCTCTCGCGAAGCTCCATACGATCTATAAAATGATTTTAAAGCGCCAGGAGGACAAGATCGACCCGATCCGAAGCAAGTTCGGAAAGATCGAAAAAGAAGAGGTCAGCCTGCCGGACAAGATGACGTATGTCGAGCAGTTTGCTGTTAAAAACGCCGCTTCAGCTTCCGCGACCTTTTGGAATCCCAGCCGGGCAAGGTGCATGTGATTGTCACCTTCCTTGCAATCCTGGAGCTGATGAAAACCGGCAAAATCCGGATCAGCCAGGAGGAGCTTTTCGGGGATATCCTGATTGAATCCCTGGAGGATGAAGACACCGTAGTTGTGCCGTATACAGACGAGACAGACAGTGAGGACAAGACAGATGGAAGAACAGAACAGGAATAAAGAAACTGCCCCGGGTGAGGCAAGACGCCCCTCTTCGGTCGAGGAGGCGGAAGCAGCCATCGAGGCAGTCCTTTTTTGCGATGGGAGATTCCGTGGAGCTGGGAAGGATTGCAAAAGCGATCGGCCATGACACGGAGACGACCCGCAGGATTCTGAACCATATGATGGAAAAATATAATACGAAAGACCGCGGCATCCACATCGTGGAGCTTGAAAATGCGTATCAGATGTGCACGAAACAGGAATATTATGATTATCTTGTCAACATCGCCATGCAGCCGAAGAAGGCGGTTCTGACCGACGTCATGATGGAGCCCCTCTCGATCATTGCCTACAAGCAGCCGGTCACGAAGCAGGAGATCGACAAGATCCGCGGCGTCAAGAGCGATCACGCGGTCAACAAACTGGTGGAGTACAATCTGGTGCAGGAGCTTGGCCGCCTCGACGCGCCGGGCCGCCCGATTGTGTTCGGCACGACCGAAGAATTCCTGCGGAACTTCGGCGTCGATTCCACCGACAATCTGCCGGAGATCAGTCCGGTCAAGATGGAGGACTTCCGTGCAGAAGTGGAAGAGGAAATGCAGATCAAGCTGGATGTCTGATCCGGCAGGAGAAAAAAAGAAGGGAGATACCGATATGCCTACTACGTACGCACACGACAGGTTCGGAAGAGAAGTCTATGAACAGCTTCCGGCAAATTTGAAAAAGATCATTCGAGAAAACAAAAAATTGTATCTGATCGGACTGCACGGGCCGGATATCTTCTTTATTACCATCCGTTCTCGAAAAACCGTGTGTCTGATTACGGAACGTTTCTGCATGAGCAGACGGCTTCCGTTCTGTTCGAGGATGAGGTGAAAAAAAGTATCAGCAGAGTCCGTCAGAGGCGATGGAAGCGTATCTGTTAGGCTTTGCCTGCCATTACCTTCTCGATTCGACGTGTCATACGTATATCGGGAAATTTGTGGATCACACTGGAATTTCCCATGCAAAGATTGAGACGAGCCTTGACCAGTACTTTATGCTGGAGGACGGCCTCGATCCGCTCGTATACCGTCCGGCATCGCCGATCTGCCCGCACACCGACGGCAACAAGGTCATCCACCGCTGTTTTCCGGAAATCGGGGAAACAGAAATTGTCGAATGCCTGAAGGGCATGAAGCTCTGGACGAGAATCACGATCTGCCGCAGCAGTGCGGTAAGAAGCCTTCTTCTTGGAGTGATGAAACTGGTCGGCTGCTACGATTCGATGGGCGGCCGTGTGATGCCTGGAAGGCCTCAGAAGGAATGCGAAGCGGGCACACGGAATCTTGTCCACCTGTACGAAAGAGCGCTTGCAGGGGCGCCGCAGGAGCTTGTAAAGCTGGATGAAGTGCTCCATGGAAACGGAACGCTTTCCCCGCGCTTTGACCACAATTTTGATTAAAACAGACTTTTGAGAGCAACAGTAAGAACAGAAAAATCCCGGCAGGAATCTTTCCTAAGAATTCCTGACCGGGATCTTTTTTACCCGAAAGCAGATCTTTAATTTGATTTTACTTCACGCCACAGCTGGTTGTAAACCTCATCGGCATCATCGCCAAGATACGTAAAAGGTTTCGCACCGTGCAAGCGTTTCCTCATCCGGGAAGGCGATTTCACTGTTTCGGATATCGTCATCCTCAATCAGTTCACGCGCCGCATCATTCGGCGTAGAGTAGGTAATATACTTAAAGTTTTTCAGTGCGATGTCCGGCCGGCAGAGGAAATTCAGGAATTTCTCTGCGTTCTCGACATGCTGCGCATCTTTTGGAATGCACCAGGAATCGATCCAGACGTTGGAGCCTTCTTTTGGAACAACGTATTCCAGATCCGGGTTTTCACGCTTCGTGTAGATAGCTTCACCGGAGTAAATAACGCCGATAGCCGCCTCATTTCCGATCATCTTGTCACGCACCTGATCCACAACGTACGCCTGCACGAGAGGTTTCTGTGTCACAAGCAGATCCTTCGCCTCCGTCAGCTCCTTGATATTGGTGGAGTTTAAGGAGTATCCCAGATCCTTTAAAGCAACAGCAAACGCATCGCGCACGCTGTCCTGCATCAGAATGCTGTCGCGGTAATTGGTATCCCACAGAACAGACCAGGAGTTGATCGGCTCGCTTACCATTTTTTTGTTGTACAGAATACCAACTGTTCCCCAGCAGTACGGGATCGAGTAGAGATTGCCCGGGTCGAACTGCTCGGAAGTCTCGTAGTACATATCTCCAATGTTGGAAGCGTTCGGAATATGGTCAAAGTTGATCGGCTGCAGCAGATCGTTCTGGATCATCTTCTGAATCATATAGTCGGACGGGCAGACAAGATCGTAGGAAATCGCACCGGATTTGATCTTCGGATACATGATTTCGTTCGTCTCATACTCCTCGTAAACAACGTGGATACCGGTTTCTTCCTCAAAGATATCGATGACATCAGAATCCATATATTCGCCCCAGTTGTACACAATCAGCTGCTGGGAGCCGCCGGCTGAAGCATTCTGGCTTCCGTAGTAAATACCGCCGCCGCCGATGACAAGCACCATGGCGATCGGAAGAATCCGGCGGAAGACCACACGTTTCGTGATGCGGAAACGGATGCCCTTCTTCGCCATAGCCTCGCGCTCTTTTGCCTCCTCTTTTTCTTCCTTCGGAGAAGGATTCACATTCACAAGGAGCAGCAGAAGCAGTACGGTGACAAAAAAGAATTGTGGAGAGCGAGTACATCTCCGGCTTGATTCCCTTGCGGACCTCGGCATAAATCTTTGTGGAGAGCGTATCAACGCCCGGTCCCTTGGTGAAGTAGGTGATAACGAAATCATCGAGGGACATCGTAAAGGAGAGCAGAAAGCCTGAAACAACGCCCGGCATGATGTCCGGGAAGATAACTTTCCAGAATGCATGCCACGGAGAGGCACCAAGATCGAGAGCTGCCTCGTACGTCGATTTGTGCGTCTGCTTTAATTTCGGCATAACGCTCAAAATAACATAAGGAACATTGAACGTGATATGCGCCATCAGAATCGTGCCGAATCCAAGCTGAATGCGGCAGATGATAAAGAGCAGCATCAGCGAGATTCCCATGACGATCTCACCGTTCAGCATCGGGAATATTGGTGATGCCCATGAAAACCGTCCGGCTCTTTTTCGACATGCTGTTGATGCCGATGCACGCAAGCGTTCCAAGCACAGTTGCAATCGCAGAGGCAAGAAGCGCAATGATTAACGTTGTATACAGCGCGTTCATGATCTCTGTATTGGCAAACAGTGAACGGTACCAGTGCAGCGTAAAGCCGCCCCATTTGGCACGCGTTTTTGAAGCGTTAAAGGAGAGCACCACAAGGGTGACAATCGGCGCATACAGAAGAATAAAAATGAGCGCCATGTAAATTTTTTCCAGTTTCTTTCTCAAAATGCCGTTCCCTCCCCGTCTTTATCGTATTTATTCATCAGAACCATCGACAGGATGATGAAGATCATCAGGACTGTGGAGAGTGCACTTCCGGCATTCCAGTTGTTGGTCTGTTTGAACTCCTGCTCGATGACGTTTCCGATCAGAAGGATCTTGCTTCCGCCGAGCAGGTCGGAAATAACAAAGGTTGTAAGCGCCGGGATGAATACCATGGTAATACCGCTTACGATACCCGGCGTGGTGAGCGGCAGCGTTACTTTCAGAAACGTCTGCACACTGTTCGCTCCGAGGTCCCTTGCTGCGTTGATGACATCGCGGTCGATCTTAATCAGGACATTGTAGATCGGCAGAACCATAAACGGCAGGAAGTTATACACCATACCGAGAATGATCGCTCCCGGCGTATTGATGATGGAAATGCCGGGCAGATGGAAAAACGCGAGGATGCTGTTGATGACGCCGTTTTCTCAAGCAGTGTCTGCCATGCAAGCGTACGGAGCAGAAAATTCATCCACATCGGGAGAATGAAGATCAGCACGATAAAGCTGGTCTGATTGACATTCCGGTTTGCCAGAATCATGGCAAGCGGATAGGCAAGGACAAGACCGAGTACTGTGCTAAGGAGTGAGAGCCACAGAGCCAGGCCAAGTGCCTTGATGTTTTCCTTCGTTGCAACGTAGGCAAAATTCGAAAGGGTAAAGCCGCCTTCTTCCCCGGTGAACGCATAGTAGAGAATCAGGATCAGCGGGATGATGATGAAACCGGCAGCCCAGACGGCATAAGGTGCTGCCAGCCATTTCTTTAATTTATTACTCTTCAACAGTTGCCGCCTCCTCATCTTCGGATTCCGGTTTGTTCATGATCTGGATATCAAATGGATCGACATGAATGCCGACTTCCTGTCCGACCGGGAACAGATCGGTGGAGTGAACGAGAAGTTCGAAGCCGTTGACGGCGACTTCCATCTCGTAGTGGACGCCTTTGAAGATCAGGTGCGTCACACGTCCATGGATTGTGCCTTCCTCCGGTTTTACGAGGTCGATATCCTCCGGACGGATTACAACATCGACGGGCTTGTTTTTGCCGAATCCGACATCAACGCACTCGAACTTCGCACCGAGAATCTCGACGAGACGGTCCTCAATCATGATGCCGTCGAGAATGTTGCTGTCACCGATGAAGTCTGCAACGAAAGCATTCTCCGGTTCATTGTAGATGTTTTCCGGCGTGCCGATCTGCTGAATGTAGCCCTGGTTCATAACAACGATGGTATCGGACATCGTAAGGGCTTCTTCCTGATCGTGGGTAACATAGACGAAAGTGATGCCAAGCTCGTTTTTCAGGCGGATCAGCTCGTACTGCATATCCTGTCGGAGCTTTAAGTCGAGCGCACCGAGCGGCTCATCAAGAAGCAGAACCTTCGGCTCGTTGACAATTGCGCGCGCAATAGCGATTCGCTGCTGCTGGCCGCCGGAGAGAAGCGCCGGGGAGCGGTTCTCGTATCCCTCGAGGTTGACGAGTTTTAAGGCGTATTTGATTTTGTCGTCGATATATGCTTTGGATTTTCTCTTGATTTTCAGCCCAAAAGCGATGTTTTCCGCAATCGTCATATGCGTGAAAAGAGCATATTTCTGGAACACCGTATTTAACTGGCGTTTGTTCGGCGGAAGCTGGGTGATATCCTGTCCGTTAAATAAAACCTTTCCGGCATCCGGCGTCTCAAAACCGCCGAGAATACGTAAAGTCGTTGTCTTTCCGCAGCCGCTCGGGCCAAGGAGAGTAAGAAATTCGTTTTCACGGATATAAAGATTCAGATCATCCAGAATGGTAACTCCGTCGTACGATTTTGTGATGTTGACCAGATCAAGTAATTTGGTACTCATGTGTAAAATGCTCCTTTCGGGTCGTTTATTTTGGAGCACTGTTTTTCGTGAAAATCACGCGGTGCGGAAATCTAAAAATAAGGCGGTGAACTGATCCAGAGAATGACAGCGGGCGTTTTGCCCGGGTTTTCCAGATAGTGGTTACAGGAGGCGGGGTAGTAAAAGCTCTCGCCTTTTTTTTCGCCTTATGGCACTCGTCCCCGAGATGAATGAGGACACGGCCGGAAAGTACGTAGCCGAATTCCTCGCCTTCATGCGGCGAATCTACTTCGGTACAGGCGCCGCTCTGCAGTGTCAGCCGGATCGGCTCCATTCGGTTTTTCTGTGCGTTCGGAACGATCCATGCGATCTCGTTGCCCTGCGCTTCGTCGGTCTTTACAAAGTAATCTTCTTCGCAAAAGACAACCTGATTGTCCTGCTCTTCGCCGAAAAACGTTTTTAGATCCGTTCCAAGGCAGGTAAGAACATCAACCAGCGTGGCGATCGAGGGAGAGGTCACATCGTTTTCGAGCTGGGAGATAAATCCCTTTGACAGCTCGCTGCGATTCGCCAGTTCTTCCTGTGTCAGGCCCTTGCGCATGCGCAGTTCCCTGATTTTCTTTCCGATTTCCATAAAAAATCCTTTCTGCATCCAAAGTCTTTCCGGGATCTCTTTTTGAAACAAGGATTCTCAGGAAATCTCAGTAAAAATAAACAAAAAGTTTAGTAATTCTATACAAACACGGGGAATTATACAGGATATGAACCGTGCTGTCAATAACTTTGTGAAATTTTACCATGATTTTACAGGAACCTCATATAATGAAGAAGAAGCAGACAAAAACCGGCCCTAAAAGCGTGACCGGCTTTTCCATTTTAAAGATTTATCCGCAGGAAAAACAACAAAAGGAGGATTGGATTTTGAACAGAAAAAGAAGAAACAGGGCGGGATTTTTTTCTGGGAATCCTGCTTCTGCTTTTTGGAAGTATGCCTGCAGCCGCCGCCAGGCAGGAGAGTGAGCCGAATCAGCTGTTTGCAACTGCGGCATGCCTGATGGATGGCGATACCGGCCGTGTGCTCTTTGGAAAACGCGAAACGGATCCGATGGCGATGGCGAGCACGACCAAAATTATGACGTGTATTCTGGCGCTGGAAAACGGCGGAGAGCAGGCAGTTGCGACAGCATCCGCCCAGGCGGCGGCGGCACCGAAAGTCCATCTCGGTGTGTACGAGGGCGAGCAGTTTCTGCTTGGCGATCTATTATATTCCCTGATGCTGGAATCACACAACGATGCGGCGGTGATGATCGCGGAGACCATCGGCGGAAGCATAGAGGGTTTTGCCGCGCTTATGAACGAAAAAGCCGCTGCAATCGGCTGTACGGATACACATTTTGTGACCCCAAACGGTCTTGATGCTTCCGATGCAGGCGGGGATCACCATACGACCGCGGCTGATCTGGCGCGGATCATGCGCTACTGTATTAAAACTTCACCGAAAGCCACCGAATTTCTTGCCGTGACGCAGACGAGATCCTATACGTTCTGGGATCTCGAAAAGAAAAATATGTTCAACTGCTGCAACCATAATGCCCTGCTGGACCAGATGGAGGGAGCAATTTCCGGAAAAACCGGCTTTACGGCAAAAGCGGGCTACTGCTACACCGGCGCGCTGGAACGGGATGGGAAGTGTCTGATTGTAACATTGCTTGCGTGTGGCTGGCCCAATCACAAAAATTATAAATGGACGGATGCAGCGAAACTTTTAAATTACGGACTGGAATCGTATACGTACCGGGATGTGCTGGACCACAGCTGGAAGCCGGGACGGATAGAAGTAACAGACGGTGTTTATGACGGCCTGCTGCAGACGAAGAGAAGCGCCAGTCTTAGCCTTGTAAGCCCGGCGCTTGACCCGGCGCGGTCGCTTCCTGTTCTCTTAAAAAGAGACAGAAATACCGAAAAAAGACATTTTTTACCGGAGCTCATCGAAGCCCCGGTAAAGAAAGGAGAAAAGGTCGGTTCGGTGACGTACTCGATTGACGGAATGCTTCTCGCGGAATATCCCGTCTACGCCGCCGAAACGATCGAAAAAATTGATTATGGATGGTGCATGGAACAGGTCGCGGAGCGCCTTTTCTGTCACGCCTCTGTGTGAGTCACCTTTGCGAGAGTTTCCTTCGAAAGAATTTTCCAGATATTGCAGAGAAACAGCGTAACGGCAGTGACAACGGAGCAGACATCTGCGATCGGTTCCGCATAGTAAACGCCCATAACGCCGAAGAAATGCGGCAGAATGAGTGCAAGCGGGATCAGAAGAATGACTTTCCGGAGCAGTGCGATAAAAAGAGAAATCTTCGCCTGGCCAAGACCGAGAAAGGAACTCTGTACGCCGCTCTGCAAGCCGAAAATTGCCATGCCGGCAATGTAGACCGGAAGCACTTTTACCACAATAGCAATCAGCTCCGGATCCGTGGTGAAAAGACCGGCGAAAAGAGCCGGGCGGAGCATTGCAAACACAACGTAGACGAAAGTGGCGGTAAACGTGATAGCGATCATGCGCCGGATCGTCTGGCGGACGCGGTCAAACTGACCGGCACCAAAATTATAGCTGATGATCGGCTGCACACCGTTTGTGAAGCCGTTGACCGGCACAAAATGAGCTGCAGCACCGACTGGAGAATGGTCATCGAGCCGACGTAGAGGTCGCTGCCGTACGTCTGCAGTCCGTGGTTCATGACGATGGTAATGGCGCTTTCTGTTGCCGACATAATAAACGGCGAGATGCCGAGCGCCATGACAGAGCCTAAAATAGCAAAAATCCGGCTTCATCGTGCGCAGGGAAAGGCGGATGCCTGATTTTTTCGAGGTAAGGAACCGCAGAACCCATGCGGCACTCAATGCCTGGGAGAGAACGGTAGCGAGTGCGGCACCGGAAACACCCATGTGAAGAACGAAGATGAAAACCGGGTCAAGGCCGATGTTGACAACCGCGCCGATGAGGACAGAGCACATCGCTGTGCGGGCATGTCCCTGGCAGCTGATAAAGGTATTCAGTCCGACAGCCAGTTCAACAAATACCGTTCCGACAAGATAAATCGAAATATACGTGGAAGCATATCCAATCGTGTTGTCACTTGCGCCGAAGAGATACAGAAGCGGTGTCTGAAAGACAAAGAAAAATGCCATCAGAAGCACGGAAAAAGAGCAGCAGGGAAGTAGAACTTCCGAGGATCTTTTTCTGCACGTTCCCGGTTTTTCTGTCCGAGTGCGATTGCAGCAAGGGGGCGCCGCCTCCGCTTGCAAATCCGGCGAATGCGGAGATGATGGTGATAATCGGAAATGTGACGCCGACACCGGTAAGCGCTAAAGAACCGACATCGGGAATCCGGCCGATATAGATGCGGTCTACAATGTTATAAAGTACATTTACAATCTGTGCGAGGACAGAGGGAAGGGCCAGCTCGAGCATCAGTTTCCCAATTTTTTCGGTGCCGAGACGGCCGTCTTGCTTGGTCTGCATGGAAAAACCTCCTGTTTTTTTGATGATGAATCGCATATTTTTCTGCGTCCTTTTCGTGGACATTGCTTCTATTATAACTTTTCAAGAGCAATCCTGCAAGAAAAAAACGGAAAACTTGAGGATCCATTGTGAAAGTCTACAGGCTTTTCCCGGAAACGGGAAACAGGGTGTACGAAAGGAAAAAAATATGGTACGCTATAGAGCGGCACGAAAGTGGTTTCGTGAAAAAAATAGAAAACAGTGTAAATAGATGGAGGAAAATCATATGCGAAATCTGTTAGTAGCGCAGTCCGGCGGCCCGACCGCGGCAATCAATGCAACGGTGGCAGGAGTTGTATCCCTGCGCAGTGCTGTCTGGAAAAGTAGATCATATTTATGGTGCAGTAAATGGAATTGAAGGCGTGCTCGCAGAAAAATTTCTTGACCTTGGGAAAAAACTGGATTCAGCAGAAAAAATCTCACTTCTAATGCAGACACCGGCGGCAGCGCTTGGTTCCTGCCGTTACAAACTGGGGGACCCGAAAGAGAATACAGAGGATTTTGAAGAGATTCTCCGGATTTTTCGCAGACATGAAATCCGTTATTTTATCTATATCGGCGGAAATGATTCGATGGATACCGTAAACAAGCTGTCAAAATACTGCAAAGAGAACGGTGTGGAGGATGTGTTTGTTGTCGGCGCACCAAAGACGATCGACAACGACCTCGTCGGAACGGATCACTGCCCGGGCTTTGGCTCCGCGGCAAAATATCTGGCAGCAACCTTTGCCGAGCTGGAAAGAGACTGCCACGTCTATGAGAAAAAGGCAGTTACGATCGTGGAGGTTATGGGAAGAAATGCCGGATGGCTGACTGCAGCGTCTGCTCTGTCCCGCGTCAACGGCGGAGAGGGACCGAATTTGATTTATCTCTGCGAGCCGGCGTTTGACACCGAGCAGTTTTTAAAAGATGTGCAGGAAAAACTGGAACAGAAGGACAGCGTTCTGGTTGCAATCAGCGAGGGCATTCACGACAGCGAGGGCCGCTACGTGTCCGAGCAGGTGCAGAGTGATGCACAGGATCAGTTCGGCCACAGCTACATCGCAGGCTCCGCCAAAGTGCTCGAGGAGCTGGTGCGTGACCGCATCGGCTGTAAGGTAAGATCCATTGAGCTGAACCTGATGCAGCGGTGCGCGGCCCATCTTGCGAGTGCGACCGATCTTGAAGAGTCCCGTATGCTCGGCATGAAAGCCTGCCAGTGCGCACTCGAAAAGCAGGGAGGACAGATGGCATCGATCCGGAGAATTTCTGCCGATCCTTACCGCGTGGAGTACACATCCGTTCCGGTATCGGAAGTGGCAAACAAAGAAAAAGAAAGTACCGCTTCCCTGGATTACAGAGGACGGCCACGATGTGACAGAAGAGATGATGGCGTATCTCCGCCCGCTGATCCTTGGCGAACCGGCCATGCAGTACGAGAATGGAATTCCGGTTCACATTGAACTGTATTAAGCAGAATAAAACCGTGTAAGAAAAGCTGCCGATAGGCGGCATGCGGTGCGGAAAAAAGACAGAATTTTTGAAAAGAACGGGTCGGGAAAAATTAAGTTTGACCTTCTATTTATAATAGGTAAAATCTGAAATTTTTCTGTCTATTTTCTGTCAAAAAGGTGAGAAAAAAGTATTGAAAAAAAACGAAAAAACAGATATGATAGACTTGTATAAAATTTGTTTAAAATTTTATAATGAAAATAGAAAGATGGAGGTTTGAAGAATGAGTAACACAGCACAAAGTTTAGCGAGCACAAGAATCGCCTCTTTGCTGGATGAAAACAGCTTTGTGGAAATCGGCGGACAGGTTACTGCCAGAAGCACAGATTTCAACATGGCCGGCATGGAGACACCATCCGATGGTGTAATTACTGGTTACGGTGTGATCAACGGCAGCCTGGTATACGTATACAGCCAGGATGCGTCTGTGATGGGCGGTACCATCGGCGAAATGCATGCAAAAAAATCGCGAGACTGTATGAGTTTGCACAGAAAACAGGGGATGGAACCTTAAGCGCAAGAGGAGCCAAAAAGCAGCAGATTTCGTAAACTTCTGCGATGCTTTCTGCATCCCGGTACTTACCATCACAAACGTAACCGGATTCAAGGCAACCAAATGCTCTGAGAGAACCATGGCTAAGAACGCAGCAGCCCCTGACCGCAGCTTTCGCAAACGCGACCGTTCCGAAAGTAAACGTTGTTGTCGGCAAAGCATACGGAAGCGCATACGTTGTCATGAACAGCAAATCCATCGGAGCAGACATGGTATTTGCATGGCCGAACGCAGAAATCGGTATGATGGATGCAAAACTGGCAGCAAAGATCATGTACGCAGATTCTGATGCAGCTACCATCAACGAGAAAGCTGCTGAATATGCAACCCTTCAGAACAATGTAACTTCCGCAGCCAGAAGAGGCTATGTGGACACCATCATCGAGCCGGAAGACACCAGAAAATATGTGATCGGCGCATTCGAGATGCTGTATACCAAGAGAGAAGACAGACCGGACAGAAAACACGGAACAGTCTAAGGAAGGTGGCATACGATGAGAAAGAACTGGAAAAAATTAGTAAGTCTCGTCCTTACCGCAGCCTGCACCATGGTTGTGACCGTAGCTCCTGTTTTTGCGGATGCGGCATCTACACCGGCTTATTCACCGTTTGAGGCATCTACTGTAGATTCTCTGCTCTCCTCCAGTGCTCAGTGGGTAGGACAGAGCCTGATGACCTACAGCGATGACGATCTTGCCAATATGGAAGCTTCCGACCAGCAGTTCTATGCAAGAGCAGCTGAGGCATGGGAAGAGGCAAAGGCTGACCTCGGAGAGGTAAAAAGTCTGGAAGACGGTACTCTCGAAGTAGACGGAGATTTTGTAACCTGCACAATTCCGGGTGAATTTGAAAAAAAATCCTGGTATTGTCCGCGTATTCTGGAACATCAGCACCGGAACACCGGTTCCGACCGACCTCACCATCACCGTTGAGGAGTCAAAGGGCGTTCTGATCGGCCAGGCCGGCATGAACACCATCATCGGAATCGGCACCGTATTTGTTATGCTGATTTTCCTGATTTTCGTTATTTCTTCGTTTGATTACATTTTGGGAGACAAGAAGAAGAAAAAAAGCACCGGCAGCACCTGTACAGGAAGCACCGAAGGCTGTCGCAGCACCGGTTGTTGAAGAGACAGTACCGGAAGCAGACGATATGGAGCTGCAGGCTGTTATTACAGCTGCAATCGCCATGTATGAAGAGGATATGGCTTCTGCATCCGGAGATGCTTATGTTGCACGTCCGATTCGCAGAAAAGGCAAAAAGAGCTTAAGGAGGAAATTTTCAATGAAAAACTACACCATTACCGTAAACGGAAATGTATATAACGTAACTGTAGAAGAAGGAACCACAGCAGGCGCAGCTCCAACAGTCAGCGCAGCAAAAGCAGCTCCGGCAAAAAGCAGCTCCGGCAGCACCAAAAGCAGCAGCTCCGGCAGGCGCAGCAGGCAGCGTAGAGGTTACTGCTTCTGTACCTGGTAAAATCTGCAAAATCGAAGCAGCAGCAGGCACCGCTGTAAAAGCAGGAGATGCTGTTCTTGTACTGGAAGCCATGAAGATGGAAATCCCGGTTGTAGCACCGCAGGATGGCACAGTAGCAACCATCAATGTAGCAGTAGGCGATGCAGTAGAATCCGGTGACGTTCTTGCAACCATGAACTAATGCCCGTTGTAAGAAAAAAAACCGGAGGTGAAAAAATGATTACTGAAACTTTAAACAACCTGCTTCACCAGACGGCGTTTTTAATCTGGACTGGGGCAATTACGTTATGATCGCAGTGGCATGCTTCTTCCTTGTATCTTGCGATTAAGCATGAATTCGAGCCGCTGCTGCTTGTCCCGATCGCATTCGGTATGCTGCTTGTAAACATTTACCCGGATATCATGGCTGAACCTTATACCGACGTACAGGGTCTTGAGCACGCGGGCGGTCTGTTCTACTATTTCTTTACTCTGGTCGAGTGGAGTATCCTTCCGTCCCTGATCTTCATGGGCGTAGGTGCGATGACAGACTTCGGTCCGCTGATTGCAAACCCGATCAGCTTTATCATGGGTGCAGCAGCACAGCTTGGTATCTATCTGGCATACTTCTTCGCTATTTTCATGGGATTCAATGGAAGAGAGGCAGCAGCTATTTCCATCATCGGCGGTGCCGACGGCCCGACTTCTATCTTCCTTCTGAACAAGCTCGGACAGCAGCACCTGATGGGACCGATTGCCGTAGCAGCATATTCTTATATGTCACTGGTGCCGATCATCCAGCCGCCGGTCATGAAGCTTCTGACTACAGAGAAAGAGCGTAAAATCAAAATGGAGCAGCTTCGTTCCGTATCCAAACTGGAGAAGATCCTGTTCCCGATTGTTATCACCATCGTTGTCTGCATGATCCTTCCATCTACCGCTCCGCTGGTAGGTATGCTGATGCTTGGTAACCTGTTCCGTGAGTGCGGTGTTGTAAAACAGCTTCAGGAGACTGCTTCTAATGCAATGATGTACATCGTTGTTATCCTGCTTGGTACTTCTGTAGGTGCTACTACCAGTGCAGAAGCGTTCTTAAATGTCAGCACCTTAAAGATCGTTGCCCTGGGTCTGATCGCATTCGTATTCGGTACCGCAGGCGGTGTCCTGTTAGGAAAGGTACTGTGCAAGGCAACCCACGGAAGAATCAACCCGCTGATCGGTTCTGCAGGTGTATCCGCGGTTCCTATGGCAGCCCGTGTATCCCAGAAAGTCGGTGCGGAGGCAGATCCGACGAACTTCCTGCTGATGCATGCAATGGGACCGAACGTAGCCGGTGTTATCGGTACAGCCGTAGCGGCCGGTACCTTCATGGCGATCTTCGGAGTATAACTTCTTGAGACAAACACAAGTGAAAAACACTTCATTTAGGAGGATAGAAATGGCAGTAGAAAAAAAAATAATGGCAAACCTGTCAAGATTATGGAAACTGTTCTGCGTGATGCGCACCAGTCCCTGATTGCGACAAGAATGACAACCGAGCAGATGCTTCCGATCGTAGACAAGATGGATAAAGTCGGATATCACGCAGTAGAGTGCTGGGGAGGTGCAACTTTCGATGCTTCCTTACGTTTTCTACATGAAGATCCATGGATGAGACTGAGAAAAAAACTCCGTGACGGATTCAAAAATACAAAACTGCAGATGCTGTTCCGTGGACAGAATATCCTGGGATATCGTCCGTACGCAGACGACGTAGTAGAGTATTTCGTACAGAAATCCATTGCAAACGGTATTGATATCATCCGTATTTTCGACTGTATGAACGATCTGCGCAACCTGCAGACCGCTGTCAGCGCAGCAAACAAAGAAAAAGGCCACGCACAGGTAGCACTTTCCTATACTTTAGGAGATGCTTACACTCTGGAGTACTGGACCAGCATGGCCAAGAAGATCGAAGAGATGGGTGCAGATTCCATCTGTATCAAGGATATGGCAGGCCTGCTCGTTCCGTACAAGGCAACTGAGCTGGTAACCGCGCTGAAAGAAGCAACCGATCTTCCGATTCAGCTGCACACCCACTATACTTCCGGTGTTGCAAGCATGACCTACCTGAAGGCAGTAGAGGCCGGTGTTGATATCATTGATACAGCAATGTCTCCATTTGCAATGGGCACTTCACAGCCGGCAACTGAGGTTATGGTTGAAACCTTCA